>LSQX01301022.1_pt2 | contig 66475 bp, 60 predicted proteins | sample 654561 | NCBI WGS metagenome assembly LSQX01 (sample SAMN04489861, study PRJNA283612) | anaerobic digester metagenome | isolation source: 4 biogas reactors fed with cattle manure at either 37C or 55C with and... | place: Denmark: Kongens Lyngby | collected 2014
ACCGGCGACACCCTGGTGATTTTGAAATGAGTTGCCGATTTGGAAGAAGCAGCAGCGAAGCCGAAAACCTGGGGGTGAGCCTGTTATGCTCGACCTGATCTTTAATTTTATCCATTCTACCGGCTATTACAATATAACGCTTTCCCAAATAATCATGATCGCCATCGCCTGCTTCCTGCTTTACATGGGCATTGTCAAGAAGTACGAGCCGCTGCTCTTGGTGCCCATTAGTTTCGGGATGCTGCTGGTGAATCTGCCCCTGGCGGACTTGTTGAACCCGCCCGGCGAATCGGGGCCGGGAGGCCTTCTCTACTACCTTTCCCTGGGCTTGGAAAGCGGAATTTACCCTCCTTTGATCTTCCTGGGGGTCGGTGCCTTGACCGATTTCGGCCCTCTGATTGCCAATCCGGTAACCATTCTGCTGGGGGCGGCGGCCCAGCTGGGGATCTTCTTGACTTTTGCAGGAGCCTTGTTCCTGGGCTTTACTCCCCAGCAGGCGGGGGCCATCGGCATCATCGGAGGCGCCGACGGACCGACGGCGATCTACTGCGCCAACCAGTTGGCGCCGGAACTGCTGGGATCCATCGCCATTGCCGCCTACTCTTACATGGCCCTGGTGCCCGTGATCCAGCCGCCCATAATGCGGCTGCTGACCACCGAGAAAGAGCGACGGGTGGAGATGAAACAGTTAAGAGAGGTATCCAAGACGGAGAAAATAATTTTCCCCATCGTGGTGATTATCCTGACGGGTTTGCTGGTGCCGGCGGCGGTCCCCTTGCTGGGGATGCTCATGTTCGGCAACTTGCTGCGGGAGACGGGCGTTACGGAGCGCTTGAGCAAAACGGCCCAGACGGAGCTGAATAATATCGTGGTTATCCTCCTGGGCGTTTCCGTGGGGGCCAAGGCTACCGCGGAATACTTCCTCACCTGGCAGACCATCGGGATTATTTTCCTGGGACTGGTCGCCTTTGCTATAGGGACGGCTGGAGGAGTATTGATGGGCAAGCTTTTATATTTGATCACCGGGGGGAAAGTGAATCCCCTCATCGGCTCGGCAGGTGTTTCGGCGGTGCCCATGGCCGCCCGGGTTTCCCAGGATGTAGGGAGGCAGGCCAACTCCAACAATTACCTGCTGATGCATGCCATGGGGCCCAACGTAGCCGGTGTTATCGGCTCCGCCGTGGCCGCCGGCATACTGCTTTCCATCTTGAGATAGTCCCGAAAAAACGGAACCTCAGCAAAGGCCCGTTGCTGTAAACCAGTTACATTAACCGCGTGCCTTGTGAGGTTCCATTTATATTGTTTACCCCTTTCTTTTTTTTATACCTGCCGTAAATAATAACAATGCATAAAATCATCTTCCCGGTTCATATCTTTTTTAGAGATATGGAGCGGGGAGGATTGCGGTGCCCGTTAAGGACAAGATCCGGGATCTAGTTGTTTCTTCCTTATCTTTCTTCAGGGGCGGCTCCTCTGCCGGAAGGCGATGGCGGTACGCCCTGGCGGCAATCGCTTTTCTTGCCGTGGCCCTCATTACCGTCGATTATGCCTATTACCGGAACCGGGTTTACCACGGCGTCTACCTGGAGCAGCTGAACCTGGGGGGGAGGCCGCTTAAAGATCTTCCCGCCCTCCTGGAGCGGGAGCTCTGGTCCCAGGAGGAAGTATCCCTGGAGCTGCCGGATTCCCAGGGGACGTTAACGGCAACCTATCAAGAAATGGGGCTGGCTCCGGACCGGGAAAAGACCCTGGAACTGGTTTCCCGGGCGGGGAGGGGGGTAAAAGGACTTTCTGCACGGCTGGCTTTCTGGTTTAAGAATAGGCCCATCAAGGTGACGGCCCCGGTACTGGTGGATGAAGAGAAGCTGGCGGAATTTAACCGCCGGCTGGCGGAAATGGTCTACCGTTCGCCGGAGAGCGCCCGCTTCCAGGTAGAGGGGGAGGAGGTAAAGATTATCCCGGAGCGGGAGGGGCGCTACCTCCAAGCCGTTAAATTAAGGAAGCTGCTCATAGAGTCTATACACCGGCCGGAGAGAACCCTGGCGGTTCCCACGGGAAAATCTGCGCCGCCGGTAACGGCGGAGGATCTGGAGCGCCTGGAGGTGGACAAAGTGATGATTTCCTTTTCCACCCAGGTCTCCGGAACGTCCAACCGGATTAACAATATCCGGATCGGGGCCGCGGCAGTTAACGGCTGCCTGCTGGCGCCGGGGGAAGTCTTCTCCTTCAGCCAGGTGGTGGGCCCGGCTACCCGGGAGAAAGGCTACCTGGAGGCGCCCATCATCGTGGGAGAGGAACTGGTTCCCGGCTTGGGCGGAGGCTTGTGCCAGGTTTCTTCCACCCTTTACAACGCCGCCCTGCTGGCAAACCTGGAGATCTTGGAGCGCTGGAACCACTCCCAGGCGGTAGGCTACCTTCCCCTGGGGCGGGATGCCACCATCGCCCAGGGGCTCCTGGATTTTAAATTTGTCAACAACCGGGAGCACCATATTTTGATCGGTGCGGAGCTGGCGCAAGACCGGCTGACTTTCCGGATTTTCGGGCCGCCGATGAAGGAGCGGGTGGAGATCATCTCCTCCGGTTATCAAAAGGTTGACCCCCCCGTCCGCTACCAGAAAACTTCCAGCCTGCCGAAGGGGGAGAAGAAGCTGCTCCGGGCCGGGAAGCCGGGCCATTATATCAGCACCTGGCGCGTTGTCTACATGGACGATAAAGAAGTATCCCGGGAGTTCCTGGGGCGGGACTACTACGCCCCGGTAGCCGCCCTTTACCTGCTGGGAACAGGCGAGGGGGAGGAGGCAGCCAGGGATCCAGGGGGAGGGTGACTTTGGCCCGCTTTTCGTATGATTGCCCCCTTATCTGCCCCATAATATACTATCAAGAAAACAGGGGGGATAGAGAGATGGACGTCCGGGAAAGGGTGGAACAGTGCATCGAGAATATAAGCTTCTCGGCAAGGGAATTAAGGCGGGCCGCCCAGGAAACGGAGAATACCCAGGCCCAGAATGCTTTTGTAGAATCCGCCCAAAAAATAGAGGACTGCCTGCAACAGTGCCGCATTGCCTTGAACCAGTTTAAGTAAAAAGGGCCTTGAAGAACTCTATCCCGAAGGCTTTGGGCCGTTAGGGAAGAGGCAGTTTTTTAATAAAGTTGCCAAGGAGGGTTTTAAGGGAGGAGAAAGGCTGCCTGGAAAGGGCGGCCTTTTCATGTGGAAATAGCGGGTAACTTATGTTATATTACTTAAAGTAAAAGGAAAGAGGCAAAAATTTTAACCGGATAAAGGAGTGGAGGGTTTTGGCCAAGGTTAGGGTTAGGTTTGCTCCCAGCCCCACTGGGGAGCTGCATATCGGCGGGGCGCGAACGGCGCTCTTTAATTATCTCTTTGCCCGAAAACATGACGGGGTGTTTATACTGCGCATCGACGATTCCGATGAAGAGCGTTCCCGTCCGGAGTACGTGGAGGGCTTGATGGAATCCTTGCGCTGGCTGGGCCTGGATTGGGATGAAGGGCCGTATTTTCAGTCGCAGAACCTGGAGCGCTACCACCGGGCCGCCAATTTGCTCCTGGAAAATAAGAAGGCTTACCGGTGTTACTGCACTCCGGAAGAGCTAGAGGCGGGCAGGGAGGAGGCCCGCCGGAAGGGAGAAGCCTATCTTTACCCGGGCAAGTGCCGAAACCTGACTCCTGAGCAGGAGGAAAAACTGCGAGCGGCGGGTCGGGTTCCCGTGGTCAGGCTGCTTACTCCGGACCGGGGCGAAACCGTGGTGGAGGACCTGATCCGGGGCTCCGTTCGCTTTGACAATGCCCTTATCGACGATTTTATCATTATCAAGTCCAGCGGGCTGCCGACCTACAATTTTGCCAGCGTCGTAGACGATGCCCAACTGGAGATCTCCCATGTAATCAGGGCGGAAGAGCACCTCTCCAACACGCCCCGGCAGATATTGTGCGCCCGGGCGCTGGGCTGCGCCATCCCCAGCTATGCGCACCTGCCCATGATCTTGGCCCCCGACCGGAGCAAGTTGAGCAAGCGGCACGGGGCTACCGCCGTGGAGGAATTCCGGGAAAAGGGTTATCTTCCTGAAGCCCTGGTCAATTACATGTGCCTGCTGGGGTGGTCGCCTTCCCTGAGCGGAGACGAGGAGATTTTGCCCCTGGAAGAGATGATCGCCCGTTTTAGCCTGGAGCGGGTGAACAAGACGGCCGCCATCTACGATACCGAGAAGCTGACCTGGATGAACGGGCATTACCTCCGGGAAGGGAACCTGGAGCGCATAACCCGCCTGGCTGTGCCCTTTTTTGCGGCCAAAGGACTGGTCAGTCCCAACCCGGGGAAGGAGGAGCTGGGGAAGCTGCAGAAAGTGGTATCCCTGATGCGCGAAAGGGCAAAAACCCTTTCCGAAATGGCCGAGGCTTCCAGCTATTTTTACTCTGCGGACTACGAATACGACCCCCGGGGCTGGGAGAAGCACTTTTCCAGAGAAGGGACAGGCTCTCTAATCGACAAAATTGCCGGCGAACTGGAAGCCCTCCCCGACTTCAAACCGGGCACCATCGAGGAGGCTTTTGCCAGGCTGGCCCAGGAAACCTCCCTCTCCCTGGGGCGTTTAATCCAGCCGGTACGCCTTTCCGTTTCCGGACGCACCGGCGGGCCGGACTTTTATGAATTGCTTTCCTTCCTTGGCCGGGAGGAGACGGTGCGGCGCCTGAGGCGCACGGTACAGCAACTGGAGGGAAGGTAAGGCGGGGCTTTCTGGTCGAAGCCGGAAGAAAGGCTATAATGCAAGTAGAATATTGCAATATATTGCAGAATAAGGCGAATGATCCTGCCATACGCTGCAGCAATTTGCAGAATAAATGGCAATGCACCATATGTAATATATTACATGCAAAAATTGTATAATTATGTATAATTTTTATTCCAGCGCTGCTGTAGTAAAGAGTATTGGGAGTAATGACAGACAAGTAGTCTGCAATATATTGCACATAACCCTATAAAAGTATGGCCTTATACAATATTCGACATGATGCGACAAAGCAAAGAGAACATGCTGCAATAGCCATAGCCTTGTTAATCTTAGCTTTAAATAAATCTGAACCTGAAAGGAGAACGGTACAAGAAAAAGCAAGGTAGAGGCTGGCAGGGCGGCGAGCAGGCATGGGCCTGTTGGCGACAAGATGTTTGCTGTAAGGTATAAGGAATATATTATCTCTTGAAAGAAGCCGTCTATGCTGCTATAATTTAGGCGAATGATTGCGGGATGGTGTAGTGGTAGCACGTATGACTCTGGATCATAAGACCCAGGTTCGAATCCTGGTCCCGCAGCCAGAAAGAAACCCCGGAAATATAGAAGATTCCGGGGTTTTTGTTTTAAAGCGTCGCTTTTACCTCGTTATAAACAAAGCGTGTTTATTTCCTCTCTGCGCCCTTTATTGACCTAATTTACCCGCTGCGGCCCTGGAAGCACTGGCAGAACGGACCTTAATCCGGCTAATGGCGCCGCCGGCAAAAAGGACTCCGGCTATTCTCCGGCTAATAGTATTTGCCCAAGAGACGACATCTCCTCGTTCACCATCTGCCCGTAGCGTGTCTCCCGGCTAGTTGTATTTGTCCAAAAGGGACTGATAAAGGGAAAGCATCTGTTCCGCGCAATGCCCCGAGGAGATCAAGTGGACATTGGCGAGGGCTTTTTCCTTCATGCGCCGGTAGAGTTGCTCGTCGCGGAGCAAGTTAAGGATGGCTTCCGTGAAAGAGGGTATGGATGGATCGGTAAGAAAGCCGTCTTCTCCGTGGACAACGGATTCCGCGGGGCCAAAGGCACGAATGGCCACCACGGGAAGGCCGGCGGCCTTGGCTTCGCCGATGACCAGCCCCTGGGTCTCGGTAACGGAGGGGAAGACGAACAGATGGGAGCTGGCGTAACAGTGAACCAGCTTGTGACGGGGCAATACCCCCGTAAAAATGACCCGGCCGGCGATGCGCAGCTGGTGGCAAAGCTCTTTTAGGTAGCTTTCCTGGGGGCCTTTGCCCACGATGACCAGTACGCAGTCGGGATAGGACTGGAGAACCTTCTCAAATGCTTTTAACAAGAAAACGATATTTTTCTCCTGTCCCAGCCTGCCCACGAAGAGCAAAACCTTGTGCCGGGGATCCACGTGATAATTTTTTTGCAGCCAGGCAGGATCGGTATTTTCAAACTCCTCCAGCTCAATGCCGGTGGGGATGGTGGAGATGGGGACTTTTACCCCGATGCGCTGGAGATAGTTTAAAACCAGGCGGGAGGGAGTTATTACCATGTCGCAGCGGTTGCAAAAATCCCGACCGATAATCTGGACCAGGCGCCGCGAGGCGTTCTGCGCAAAGGGCAAGTAGTGGACGTACTGATCGTAAAGGGTGTGAAAAGTAAAAACCAAAGGAAGCTTGTACCTGTGGGCGGCCCGGGCGCCCAAGCGGCCTAAAAGAAAGGGTGAGTGGACATGAATTATATCCAGCCCGATCCGGCGTATGGTGGAACCCAGTTGCACGGAAATGGGAATGGGCATGGCAAAATCGGGCATGGTAGGCGCCGGTATGGAGATAAAGCGGAAAACCTTTTCTTCCTTGGGACAGTGCATCAAGGGGTAGTCGGGGCCGAAAACATATACTTCATGTCCCCGGGCGGTAAACTCCCGGGAGAAGGTTTCGATGGAGCGCACTACCCCGCTGGTGTAGGGCCGGTAGCTGTCGGTAAAGAAGCCAATATTCATCCTGGTTATGTCCTTTTATAGCTTTTATGGTTATTAGTAATAATATATTTAACACTGGTGTCGATTTTCCTGCATTTAGATCCCAAAGCCGGTATTGCGGAGAGATATTCCGATGCTCGAATGGCTGAACCTGCCCCCCTGGATGCTGCAGCCCCTGGCCCGGATCGACTGGGAGCCGCAGCTGCTGGCTGCGATAAAAAGCTTGCTCTACATTTTGATGGTTATTATTTTGACCCAGAGCGCCCTGCGCTTGTTGAAGCTGATGCTGGACCGGATCTTTCCCCTGGCCCACCTGGATATTAAAAAGGAGAAAACCCTCTCCATATTGATGTACAGTGTTTTCCGGTACGCCATCTATTTCCTAGCCATGCTGATGGTTTTGTCTATTCTAGGGGTCCCCGTGGCACCGCTGTTTGCCGGTGCCGGGATTGCCGGGCTGGCCATCGGCTTTGGGGCGCAGAGCCTGGTTAAAGACATCATTACCGGCTTTTTCATCATTTTTGAAGAGCAGTACCACGTGGGGGATTTCGTGGAGATAAACCAGGGCATCAAGGGGACCGTGGAAGAGATCGGCTTGCGAATGACCAAGATTAGGGAGTGGGGAGGACACCTCAATTTTATTTCCAATTCCGAAATCCGCACGGTGCGCAATTACAACCGTCAGAAAATGCGGGCCATTATCTCCTATTACCTGGCCTATGACGTCAGCTACGAGACGGCATCCCGGGTGGCGGAGGCGATTTGCCGGGAGCTGGTGGAAAACTACGGCAGCCATTTTATTGCCGATGACCAGGGAAATCTGGTGGAGCCGCCCCACCTCTATGGCTTGGTGGACATCGAAGACAAGAACGCCCCCGGGGCCAAGTACACCATTATCGGCCTGGTTAAGGACCAGTCTTTCTGGTTTATTCAGCGGGAACTGCGCCGCTTAATCCTGGAGCGGCACCGGGAGGCGGGGATCGAGATTGCCTACCCCCGGCGGATTGTGGAGATGGGAAAGGACTAGCCGCTTTTCCCCGGGCAGGCAGGCATTTTATGGAAGTTGACAGAGTGGGGCGGGGCGGAGAAGTTTGCGCCGGCGGGGGGCGGAGCCGGGAAGGAGGAGAGGCAATGACGGATCCCGCCGGGGTCGGCTTCTTTCAAAAGATAATATATTCCTTGCCTTGGGTCTCATGATCCAGAGTCATACGTGCTACCACTACACCATCCCGCAATCATTCGCCTAAATTATAGCAGCATAGCCCTTGAAAAAAAGCCTGGTAGGTTGCAATAAGAGGGGGTGAAGGGAACAAGTCAGGTTCCATAGGGGAACCCGCTTGTTTCCGGCCAAAAGTTAAAAGTTGATGGGGTGCGGCGCGGCCGCCGGTTCTAATAATGGCGCTGAACACATAAATAAATATAAAAAAACAGGAGGGATGGCCGTGGAACAGTTAAACGTTTACGGGGTTGCCCTCGTTCCGGTCATTGTGGGGCTTTCCGAACTGTTGAAAAGGGCCGGCCTGCCCAGCAGATTTATCCCCCTGGTATCCCTGGTGCTGGGTATTTTTTTTGCCGTGTACTACTTGTCTCCGGGAGATATAAAAAGAGGGCTGCTCCTGGGCGTAGTGCTGGGGCTCTCTTCCATTGGACTTTTTTCCGGAACCAAGAACACCTTTGCCCGGTCCAAAAAGTTAAAATTTTAAGGAGTTTTGGCAAAATGTAAATAAATGGCATTAATTGAATCGGCAATAACTCTTGACAAATTTTGCGTTAATATCGCATAATATCCATAAGGCCACCTCTCCCGGAGGACTATATCCCCTTTTGCCGTGTAAGCAATAGGGGCGGGCGGCGCGGTAATGCGCTAAGACCGCAGCAAATGTTTTGGGAAAGGCGGAAAATATGGCCGGCTTGGCCGCACAAAACGCTGCCGGGCCGGCGAAACGTGGTCAGTTTGACGAAACCGTTGCTGCTTATTGGAGATATTTTTGGATAAACTGTTATGAAGAGTTGTTGCGGAACGGCACTGTGACCGGCGGATGGCCTTGGCTCATAAGATTTGAGCAAAAAGGTACAAACCAAATATCGGAGCTTAAAAAGATACAATCCAAATGTCGGAGCTTAAGCCGGTTTTAAATCCCGTTTTCTGCTCGAGGATTAAACTGTCGGCTGCAAATTGATTTAAAAAAAGATTTTTTCAAGCGCGTTGGAAGGCCGGCGGCAAGCACATAGAAATGATTAATGCCGCTGATGAGAATGGGTTTTTAAGGCATAATAGCGATTGGCAGGACCGATTAGTCGTCTTGCCCATTAAAGGGCCTTTGTAGGGCAATTTTGCGCCCGCTAAATATTTGGCCTCCGGACAAGGGGCCGGGCAGGCAATGATTCGGGTAATGTTTGAGGTCTGAAGGGCACATCTGCCTGCTTGCTGAAAAACGGCCTTTTTAAGGGGTTTTATCTTTTTGCGAGACCAATTAGTCGTCTTGCAAAATAAAAGGGCCTTGTAGGGCAAAATAGAAGCTGTTTTTTGGGGGGGGTGCTTCCGGGCAGGGCTTTGGCTTGACAGGTTTTCCCGGTTTGGGCCAGCAGAACAAACAAGCTTGGGACGGCAAAAGCCGGCGGGCCCGGAAAAGAAGATAATCGTTGCTGCATCCGGAGATAACGGGCAGAAGCAATAAAGGAAATAAGTTTTATATCTAAAACTGGCTTGGGGGTGAGCGACTTGGCCAGACCGCGAAAAAAGGTGGACCTGCAAAAGGTAATCGAGCTGTACCGCGCCGGCTACTCCACCAGCAAAATAGAGGAGATGGTGGGGGTAAGCCATGACACCATTCTCAGGAGACTCAAGGAAGCGGGGCATCCCATCAGGCGCTGGCGCCTCCCGGGAGAAAAATAACCCTTAGTTAACATAAGATATATTATCGGAAGATAGATCCGGGCCCGAAAACAGGCCTTTGAAGGCCCCGGCAGCGAAAGTTTTGACGAAAGCTTTTGGTCCCCCGTTCGGGAAAGCGCCTGCTCCACTCTTTAATTTAAAACTAAAATGCTTCCCTCAGGTGATGCATTAAATAAATTTCCTTCCGGGCTGCTGAAGAAAAAATTACTCCGCCGCCCGGAAGGAACTGCGCCAGGCGCTCTGGGCCATTTTAATCCGTCCTAATAAGCCGGCACCGTATGCCACTTTTTTGGCAAGCAAAACGGTGCCGCCTTAAGCGGGCCCGGCTTTCAGCAGGCATCCCTCTTCTGCCGGGCAGTGGCCCTGTGACGCTTTAAGCAAGGGCATTGTGCCGCTGTATTGTAACGCTTAAGTTATTCACTAGAGGCAGCTTTAATTTAACCCCATGCAGCTTAAGCCGCACCGGGCCGCTTTCAGCAATTAAGATGCTGGTTTAATCCGCCCCTTCAATCCCCTGACTGATGGCGTTATTGACCCTTTCCATGAACTTGCCAAAATTTTCCTGAGCCTTCATGAAAGAGATAACCAGGAGATTGTTTCTTACCTTTTCCGAGAGGTCATTGAAGCGATCGATCTGTTCCCGGCTGGGCTCCAGGCCGCTGGCTCGGACAAAATCGATCTGATCCCTGATCTCCTGCATATGGCGAATCATTTCTACAGCTTCCGGATTCTGCTGGAGGTTGTCGGTAGTCCTTTTCAGCTCCTGAAATTCCGCCGATTCCTTTATGGCCTGGCCCAGCTCTCTCGCTTTTTCCAACAAACTAGTCATCGTTATTCCTCCCCGCTTGATTATTGTCTTTACCCCGCCAGCCGCTGCTTGCGCCTACATTTTTCATTTGCCCGTCAAGAGCCGCATCCCGCTGCTATCACCATCTTGCTCCATTTTGCTCCGTTTTTTTATTGAAAAAGCCGCGATACGGCTTTTCACGCCGCCGCATCATAACTCCAACGGAAAAACGGAGAACTGCCCGCCGCCAGGCCTCCGGCCCGGCTTCTCCGGCAAAAAACAAGTGTGGCTGCGGCTTCCCGGCGAGCTCGCTTATCTACCCCTTTTCTATTCCTTTTATTGTAAAGCTGTAGCGGTAGAGGCGCCACGGCTTCAACTTGTATTTATCCAGCAGGACCAGCAGCCCCGGTACACTGCCGCCGGCCCCCTTCTGGCGGTAGTCTATGTTTACAGTAATATTTTCCCGGCGGGGAAGCTCATGAATGTGCCGGGCCCGGTGCAGGTCCTCGGCGGTGTAAGGCCAGGCGCTGAAATTAAGCAGGGTCCCTCCCGCATCTTTAAACCGCAGCCCCCTCCCCTCCCCGTCGGTGAATTCCACCCAGCGCACCTGGGTCCGGTTGCCGTTTTCCTGGGGATAGAGGTAGTCGTGGACGGCCTCTTCCACGGTTAAGGAGTGGATGCCAATCCGGCCCCCCGCCTGGCGATCCTCCATGGTCTCATGGGGCCCTTTCCCAAACCAGCGAATCCGGTCCAATGAACCCGGCAGCTCCAGCTGCATGCCGAAGCGATCCAACTGCCGCAGGGGGATGAACTCCAGGGAAACGGTCACCTCCCCCTCCCCGTTGACCTGGTAGAGGGTATAGAGCCTCTTCCTTCCGAAGGGCACCCGGGAGAAAACATGGATCTTGACCAGGCTGGTTCGGTGCTGCTCCCACCAGATTTTCTTTACCTTCCGCTTCTTTTCCATAAATCGCCAGCAGCTGTCCCGCTTGAGCAGGGGGACGAAATTCCCCACCCCAAAATCATTGCCGGTGGAGACCCGCCAAAAATTGGGCTTCAAGGGGGCGGAGATATGCTCCCGGCCCCGGTAGTAGTAGGAGCAAAGGGTGCCCCGCTTCTTATCCACGGCCACGGAGAAATCCTCTCCCTTGACGGTGATGGCCTCCTTCGTCTCCTCCACCTTAAGGGTCTTTTGGGGCTTGAGGGAAGCCCCTCCTTGAGGGGCGGGCGGAGCGGCGGCGCTGGAGGCGGTGGCTTTGAAGGGCAGCGGGTACTGGTCCCAGGCGATAACAAAGCCGGCAGGTGCCCAGGGGGTCTTCTCCCGCAAGGTAAACTCCAGCAGCAGGTGATACTCCGCTCCCTCCTTTACCGCGGGGGCCTGGAAGGGGATGGTTAGTTGAGCGTCGCCCTGGGGGGGCACCGGAGGGAGATCCGCCCTCCCCTCCTGGATGACGGCGCCGTCCTCGGTGATCAGCCAGTGCAGGTCCACAAAATCCAGGGGGCGGAAGCGGTACTTGTTGATCACCCGGACCCTCCCCCGGCTGAGGTCCACGGGGAGCACCTGGATCTCCTGGTAAACCTTCTTCACTTCAAAGAGGGCCGGGTGCGGGCTCCGGTCGGCGGCCACGATCCCGTTGGCACAGAAAAAGCCGTCGTTGGGCCGGTCTCCGAAATCGCCGCCGTAGGCCCAGAAATCTTCGCCGGCGGCGGTCTCCTTCAAGATGCTCTGGTCGGCAAAGTCCCAGATGAAGCCGCCGATGAGGCGGGGGTATTTCTCGAACAGGTCCATGTATTCCTGGAAATTGCCCAGGCTGTTGCCCATGGCGTGGGCGTACTCGCAAAGGACAAAAGGCTTGTCCCGGTACTGGCGCGGGAATATGGTTTTGCCCAGGGGGTTGTTGCTTTCCATAAGCCCGGCCCGGACCACCTTTTCCCGGCCTATGCGCTTCACCGTCCGGGGCATGGCGTACATCATGCTGAAAAGATCCGAGATATCCAGGACGTGGTCCCCCTCGTAGTGAATGGGGCGGGTGGAGTCGATCTCCAGGGCGGCCCGCTTCATGGCCCGGAAGTTTTCGCCGTAGCCGGCCTCGTTCCCCAGGGACCAGATGATGACGCAGGGATGGTTTTTGTCCCGCTCCACCATGCGCACCATGCGGTCCACGCACTGCCCCCTCCACCGGGGGTCGCTCCCCGGGATGCGGTGGCGCAGGCCGTGGGTTTCCAGGTCGTTTTCGTCCATAACGTAGAAGCCGTAGCGGTTGCACAATTCGTAAAAGCCGGGGCTGTTGGGATAGTGGCTGGTGCGGATGGCGTTGACGTTGTGGGCTTTGAGCAGGCGCAGGTCGCCCTCGGTAATCTCCAGGGGGACGGCGTGGCCGTAAACGGGATGAAACTCATGGCGGTTGACCCCCTTCAGCTTGATGGAGCGGCCGTTAATGAAGAGCTGGCTCTCCTTGATCTCCACCTTCCGGAAGCCGAAGGAGCAGCTGCGCACCTCCAGCACCCGGCCCTCTCCGTCCTGGAGAGTCAAAAGGAGGCGGTAGAGATGGGGCGTCTCCGCCGACCACTTGCGGGGGTTCTTGACCTCCTGCTCCAGGATAAGGGTCTCCTCCTTGCCGCCCTCCACCGCGGCCTCCGCCTCCATCAGGCAGATCTGCTCCCCTCCTCCTTCTTCATCCAGGAGGGCCGCCTGCAGGCGGCAGGGAAAACTCCCCGTTTCATTGCGGTTGGCGATCTTGGCGCGGAGATAAAAGTGGGCGTCGGTATAGCTGTGGTCCAGGTCGCACCAGGCAAAGAAGTCCCGCACGGATAGCCGGGGGACGGCCAGCAGGCAGACCTCCCGGAAGATGCCCGAGAGGCGCCACATATCCTGGTCTTCCAGGTAGCTGCCGTCGGACCACTTGTAGACCTCCACGGCGATAACGTTCTTCCCTTTTGTCAAGTAAGGGGTGATGCGGAACTCGGCGGGGAGAAAAGAGCCCTGGCTGTAGCCCACCTCCCGGCCGTTAATCCAGAGGTAGAAGGCCGACTTGACGCCGTCAAAATTGACGTAGATCTCCTTGTCTTTCCAGTGCTCGGGTATGGTAAATTCCCGCCGGTACGAGCCTACGGGATTGTCTTTGGGGTCGATCCGGGGCAGCCGCCCCTTGCCCAGGCTGGGGGTGTAGCCCAGGTTGCGGTAGATAGGGATGCCGTAGCCTTTTAGCTCCATGTTAGAGGGGACCTGGATTTTATCCCAGCCGGAGAGGTCGTAATCCACCTTGTAAAAATCCGCGGGGCGCTCCCCGGGGCAGGGGGACCACTTAAAATCCCATTCCCCGTTCAGGGAACAGTAATACGGCGAAGGGCCGCCGCCCAGGGCGCTTTCCCGGTCCGGGCAGGGTATGGAAGTACAGCGGGCAGGCTCCCGGTTCACGGCGTACTTTTCCAGATCCTCCCAGTAAGGCTTGCTCTCTTTCATCTTACCCCTCCTGTTCGGCAACCTTTTCTGTGATGCAGGTCGTCTCTCTTTTCTTTCCTTCAGCCGCCGGCTTGCCAGCTGGTCCAGGCTTCCTTCAGGCAAAGGCAAAGGCCTGCCAAAGGCCCCTGCACCATTCCTTAGTTAATTCCCATAGCGGGGTGCAAAATCCTGCCTCCCCTTCGTTTTTCAGGAAAAGACTAAATCGGGGCGGGCCGGGGGAGGGTGGCTTTGGCTCATCATTGAAATAAGCCGTGAGCCCGGGGGACGGTGGCTTGGCTCATCTTTGACGTTGCCGATAAACGCAATTTCATTGATTGCGGGAGCGTTGGCTGATGCTTGCAGGGTGACAGTATCCCAGGCCGATAACATGAGTGCCGGTAGATATTGACACCCCTTTAATTTTTATATATATTAGGGTTATTAAAATTTAATAGACCAGCGATGACCGGAACCAGTAGCCGGGTGCAAAACTCCCAGAGAGCCGCCGTTCGGGTGCAAGGCGGTAGTTTTGGCCAGGTGAACTCCTCCGGGAGCTGCCCGCCGAAATTGCTTCGGGCAAGAGTAGGCCGGGCCGGGGGCTTCCGTTATTAAAAAGAGTGGGCGGTAGTAGTTTTGCCGCCAAAAAGAGTGGTACCGCGGAAAGGCTAGCCTTTCGTCTCTTGACGAAAGGTTTTTTTAATGCCTCTCCCCCACTCCAAATCAAAGCGTAAGGAGGCAGCAGCATGTCAGAAAAAATTTTTATCTTCGACAGCACCTTAAGGGACGGGGAGCAGACTCCCGGAGCCAGGCTAAACCGGGAGGAAAAGCTGGAGCTTGCCCGGCAGCTGGCCCGCCTGGGTGTAGATATAATCGAAGCCGGTTTCCCCATTTCTTCTCCCGGCGAATTGAAAGCGGTCCAGGAGATTGCCCGCCAGGTCAAAGGGCCGGTGATCTGTGCCCTGGCCCGGGCGGTGAAGGGGGATATCGATGCCGCCTGGGAAGCGATCAAGGAGGCGGAACGCCCGCGGCTCCATGTTTTCCTGGGAGCCTCGGATATCCACATGAAATACAAGCTAAGAAAGGATCCGGAGCTTCTCCTGGAGCAGGCGGTGGAAGCGGTAAAGTATGCCCGCCGCTTTGCCGACGACGTGGAGTACTCGCCGGAGGATGCCACCAGGGCCCGGGAGGAGTACCTCTGCCGGGTGATCGAAGGGGCCATCAAGGCCGGGGCGACGGTAATCAATATACCGGATACGGTGGGCTATGCCGTCCCCGAGGAATTCGGGGCCTTGATCAGGAGGCTGCGGGAGAAGGTGCCCGGGGCCGAGAAGGTGATTTTCAGCGTCCACTGCCACAATGACCTGGGCCTGGCGGTGGCCAATTCCCTGGCCGCCATCGAGAACGGCGCCCGCCAGGTGGAGTGCAATATTAACGGCATCGGCGAGAGGGCCGGGAACGCGGCCCTGGAAGAGATCGTCGTGGCCTTGAGGATCCGGCAGGACCACTATCCTTACCATACGGACATAAACTTCGGCGAGATCTACCGCACCAGCCGCCTGGTCAGCAAGCTTACGGGGATCCGCATCCCCGTGAACAAGGCGGTGGTGGGGATTAATGCCTTTGCCCATTCTTCCGGCATTCACCAGGACGGTGTCCTGAAAGACAAGCGCACCTACGAGATCATCGATGCCGACCTAATCGGCGGCAAGGCGGCCCAGATGTTCCTTACTGCCCGCTCGGGTCGCCATGCCGTCAAGAACCAGCTCCAGCAGCTGGGCTATACCCTTACGGAAGAGCAGCTGGAATCCCTCTACCACCGTTTCGTGGAACTGGCCGATAAGAAGAAGGAGATCTTCCCGGAAGACCTGGAAGCCCTGGTGTTCGATCATATTTTTGCTGCGGAACCCGTGTACCGCCTGGATTACCTGCAGACGGTGAGTGGGAGCCGCAGCATCCCCTCCGCCGTAATCCGGCTGAAGTGCGCTGACGACAGCATTATCCAGGAGGTGGCTGTAGGCTCCGGTCCCATTGATGCCGCCTACAATGCCATCAACAAGATCGTCGGCCTCAACATAAAGCTGGAGAACTACCAGTTGAACGCGGTAACCAAGGGTAGAGACGCCTTGGGCGAGGTTGCAGTAAAGATCTCGTATCAGAATAAGACCATCCTGGGGCGCGGCACCAGTACCGACATCGTTGAGGCCAGCGTCAAGGCTTACCTGGACGGCGTAAACAAGCTGCTCAAGATTAACGGTTATAATAACTATAACAACGGTTAATCCGGCCGGGTTACATTTAACTAAACCCGGTCCGGGCATATAACCAAGTCTTGACCCGGTACGATTTAATTGCCCTGTTCGGTTCCGTTGAACTTAGTCTTGAATCGGTGCCCGCTATTTATTAAATCACAGCCGGGTCCCCAATTAACCAAATCTTGAGACGGTACATTCTCATGAATTAAACTCCGGCCGGGGATTGTTTAACCAACCCCGGCTGGAGACCGTCTATCTATAATATTCTTCGGGACCGGGGGCGGCCTCCCGCCGCCTCCCTCCCTCTCCCCTTTCCCCGCAATCTTCCTGGACAGGATTCTCTACGCCGTTTAGAAACTGCTCCCGGCTTATCTTTTCCCCATCGAGTTCTGCCGCCGGATAGCTTTCCTCAATATCCTCCTCGGGGTCGTCCAGGTGCTGGTAGTGCTCGATATGGGGTTCGAACAAGGGCTTGCGCCCCCAGGGAACGGGCAAGGGAATCCCCCCTTCCGCCTCCAGCGAGCCTGTTGCCGGCGTTTATGGTGTTTATAGTATTTAAAAAAAATCCGCTTTTATTCCCGGCAGGGAAGCGCCGGCGTCAGCAGCGGCTTCTTGATTCCCGGCAGGGAAGCGCCGGCGACTGCAGCGGCACCCTGGCAACAGCAGGGGTTGCGGTTGTTCCAAGCTCAAGCCCGCCGACGATCTCCCGACGGGTGGCGGCAGCAGTAGCTGGACTGTCCGGAAAGAAAGTTGGCTCGCCGTTGGCCCACCGGGCAGCTTTCATACGACATGGCTGTATACTGGAATAAATCAAAGGAACCCTCCCCGTGATATATGTAATGACATATATTCGGAGAACTTCCCGCTGATATGTAGAAAGTTAATTGTTCTGGGCACCGGATGTGGTATAATGTTATAAAGCGCTGCAAGGTGGTAAATATGGTAGACCTTACCGCAAAGCAGAAGCGGGTGCTGGAGTTTATAAAAAAAGAGGTGGAGCGGTGCAACTATCCCCCCTCGGTGCGGGAAATTTGCCGGGAAATGGGCTTTCGTTCCAGCTCCACGGCCCACGCCCACCTGGAGGCGCTGCAGCGAAAGGGTTATATCCGCCGGGATCCCACCAAGCCCAGGGCCATCGAAATCCTGGTTGATTTTTCCCCCGCCTCAAAAGCGTCGTCTTCCGCTCCTTCTTCTGCGCCTCCCGTCAACTTTGCCCCCCTGCTGGGACGAATTACTGCCGGAAAGCCTGTTTTGGCCGAAGAAAACTACCAGGGCTACCTCCCACTTCCTCCCGAATTCCCCCGGGGCGCCGACTATTTTGTATTGAGAGTCAGCGGCGACAGCATGAAAGGAGCGGGCATTTTGGATCGGGACTATGTGATCATCCGCCGGCAGGAAGCCGTGGAAAACGGGGAAATTGCCGCCGTGCTCCTGGAGGACGAGGCCACCGTCAAGCGCTTTTTCAAGGAGGGCGACCTGATCCGGCTTCAGCCGGAGAACAGCCTTTATAAACCGATCCTGGTGCGGCAGGTCCAAGTTTTGGGCAAAGTAGTCGGTCTTTTCCGCAAGATGTAAATCCCCCTCCCCTCCCCCGGGAAGCCCTTTTTTGCCGCCGCCCTCAACGGGCAGGCGCCGCTCTATTTGCCAAGCTTGTCTTCGGCCGTTTTCCCAGTTGCCCAAACCAAAATTTTTTAAAATATGCTTCTAGCCTATTGACAAAAATAATACAACATGATAATAATTATTATGTAGTAATTATTATCTATATTGAAGGGAGTTATATTCATGGATACCGCCACGCTTTTAAAAAGCAAGGGTTTACGGGTGACGCCCCAGCGCCTGGCCATCTTGGATATCCTGCGCTCCACCAAGGCCCACCCGTCGGTGGAGACGGTGTACGACCTTGTCCGGGAGCGCTTCCCATCGATTAGTTTTAACACCGTTTATAAAACCTTGCAGTCTTTTGAAGATGCCGGCCTGGTTTGGAAGCTCAGCATCGACAACCTGTACCGCTATGACGGAAATACCCTCCCCCACGCCCATTTTTACTGCCACCGCTGCGGCATGGTTTTAGATGTAAACGGGGAACTCACCCAGAGATTTAGCGAGTTTCTGGAGATGGCCCGGAAAACACCGGGGCTGAAGGTCCAGTCCATGGAGGTAAATTTTTACGGGCACTGTCCGGCTTGCCGTTATTAAGGCCCTCTCCCGGCTTCCTCTCCTGCCGGGAGCGGCCTTGAAAATATAAGCCACCATTTAATCACCATTTATAGAAGGAGGAATCAAGATGAGCAACACCCAAACTCTAATTAACCACGTAGCCCTGGGAGTTACCAGGGAGACGGAGCTGCAGGAGGCAGTGGATAAAGAATTTCGGGGTGAGACCATGGAAGTGGGCCTCTACCTGGCCATGGCCCGGCAGGCCCAGCGGGAAGGATATCCCGAAATCGCCAGGATATTGCAGGACATCGCCTGGGAAGAGGCGGAGCATGCCGCCCGGTTTGCCGAGTTGAACGGCCGTATCTCCGCCAGCACCAAGGAGAACCTGGAAAGGATGCTGCAAGGAGAGATTATGGCCAACCGGGGCAAGCGGGAAGCGGCGCTGAAGGCCAAGGAGATCAACAACGACCACGGGCACGACTTTTTCGACGAATCTTCCCGGGACGAGGCCAGGCACGCCCAGGCCCTGGAGGGCTTGCTAAAAAGGTATTTCAGTTGAGGGCACCGCTGGAAAGATCAATAGGAGAAACGGTTCATGGGCACCCGCGAAGGGTGCCCAATATTTTTGGATCAGGGACGGTTCTTTCGATATATGCCGCTACATATATTAAGGGGACGACTCTCTTAATATATTTATGGGCAATTATTCTTTATTATTTTTTTATTCCTTTGCTACTAATTCTTTATTCCTTTAATACTTCCGCCGCCGCCAGGCAGGTGGCGGCCAGGGCGTGGGGCAGGGTAAGCCCCCCTTGCAGGAAGACGGCATAAGGCTCCCGCATGGGGGCATCGGCGCTGAGCTCGCCGGAAGCTCCCTGGTAGAAGGTGCCCGCCGCCATGATTACCGGGTCTTCGTAGCCCGGCAGGGGCGCCGGCTCCAGGGTCAGGTGGGCGTCCACGGGCGAGTATTTTTGGATGGCCTGGCAGAAGCGCCTCACCTTCTCGGCGCTTTTCAAAAAAATGGTCTGCACGATGTCTCCCCGCTCCTGGTCGAAAGCCGGGCGCACGGGGTAGCCCATCCGGGCGAAAAGGTGCGCGGCAAAGACGGCATTTTTCAAGGCGTTGCCCGCCAGAACGGGGGCCATGAAGAGCCCCTGGTAAAGGTTTCTTTTGGCCGTCAGCGGTCCCAGAGCGGCATTGAGGCCGGGGGCGGTCATCCGCGCGGCAACTTTATGGATAAGCTCCCGGCGCCCCACGGCGTAGCCTCCCCCCGGGGCCAGCCCCCCGCCCGGATTTTTAATCAGGGAGCCGACCAGAAGGTCCGCCCCGGCGGCAGTGGGCTCCCAGGCCTCCACGAATTCGCCGTAGCAGTTGTCTACCAGGATCCAGGCTTCCGGGTAGCGGCGCCGGGCCGCCGCGATCAAGCTCTCCATAAGGGAGATGGTCAGGGGGGGACGATAGGGATCGTAGCCCGGGGAACGCTGGATCAGGATAAGCCGGGGATTCAAGGCGGGGTCCAGCCCCTCCAGGTCCGGGTAGCCGCGGCGGTCCGTTTCCTGGCAGTAGTGGTAGCGGATCCCCCACTGGGCCAGGTTCCCCTCCTCGGAACCCTTGCTCCCGATTACTGTTTGCAGCGTATCGTAAGGCGGGCCGGTCAGGGAGAGCAGCAGCTCCCCGGGGCGGAGCAAAGCAAAAAGGGCGATGCACAAGGCATGGGTGCCCGAGACCATCTGGCTGCGCACTAGGGCGGCTTCGCCGTGGAAGACGCGGGCAAATATTCTTTCCAGCTTGTCCCGCCCCTGGTCGCCGTAGCCGTAGCCGCTGCTTTCGGCAAAATCGGCATCGCTGACCCGCTCCTGGCGAAAGGCCTCCAGGACCCGGTACTGGTTTATAAAAACGGTGGCGTCGATCTTTTCCCATTGGGGCGCCACCGCCTCCAGGGATTCCGGGACCCAGCGGGACAGGGGGTCGGGCAGGTTCAGGCAGTCCAGGTAGGAGTAAGTTCGCAGCGCCATGCTTCAACAACCCTCCTTGGAGAGGGGGGATTCAGGGCCGCCCTCTTCTGCCGGCGGCCGGCGGTACTCTTCCAGCCGGGCGGCGTCGGCCTGGCCCACCTCCGCCTCCACCTCCAGGAAGCGGGGCCCGTAGCCGACCTCCAAAACCTTTCCGCTGCGTCGAATCCGGTAAAGCAAGGCGGCCTTGCTGTAGGGCAGGTACAGTTTAATCCTCCGGGCCGTTTGGCTCAATGCCCGGGCCACAGCCTCCTCCAACTGAGGGAGGCCTTCCCCCCGGAGTGCGGAGATAAAGCAGCCTTCCGGAAACTCCCGCTCCAGGTACCGCCGGACCGAAGGTTCCTGGAGGCGGTCCAGCTTGTTGAAAACCATCAGCTCCCGCCGGTAGTATTCCGGATCCAGGCGGGAGAGGTGCTGGCGAACGGCGGTAATCTGGTGCAGGCAATCGGGGTGGGAGATGTCGACCACGTGCAAAAGCAGATCGGCGGCGTTAATCTCCTCCAGGGTGGCCTGGAAAGCGCTCCAGAGCTGGGGAGGCAGGCGGTGGATAAAGCCCACGGTGTCGGCAAAGAGGACCACCCGGCCGTCGGAGAGGACACCCCGCCGGACGGAGGGATCCAGGGTGGCGAAGAGCATGTCCTCGGTATATAGCTGCGCTCCGGTGAGGGCGTTCAGCAGCGTGGATTTGCCGGCGTTGGTATAGCCCACCAGGCTAACCAGGGGATACTCGTGGCGCTTCCGCTTCTGCCGGTGCAGGTGGCGGTGCCGCCTCAGGGAATTGATCTCCCGGCGCAGTTCGCCGATGCGCTTGCGGATAACCCGCCGGTCTACCTCCAACTGGGTTTCGCCGGGACCCCGGGTCCCGATGCCGCCTCCCAGCCGGGAAAGCTGCTCCCCCTTCCCGATCAGGCGGGGCAGCAGGTACTGCAATTGGGCCAGTTCCACTTGCAGCTTCCCTTCCCGGGTGCGCGCCCGGCGGGCAAAAATGTCCAGGATTAGGGCGGTGCGATCGACTACTTTAACCCCCAGCAGGGCTTCCAGGTTGCGCACCTGGGTGGGAGAGAGTTCGTCGTTGAAGATGACCAGTTCTGCTTCCCGTTGCTGCACCGTTTCCGCCAGCTCTCGGGCTTTTCCCTTCCCGATATAGTAAGCCTGATCGGGGGCCTTCTTCTTCTGCGTCCTGACGGCTACTACTTCCGCCCCTGCCGTCCGGGCCAGCAGGGACAACTCCTCCATTTCCTCATCAAATCTATGCTCTTCTGACGGCGTTTCCAGGCCGACCAATACGGCTTTTTCTGCAGACAGGTTGCTTTAAACCCCTTTCTTCCTACTTTGGCCTTCCTTGATTTAATCCCCGGCCAAGGGAATGGGCCGGGCTGCTTCCGAATTGCTTGGCTATCGATTTATTGTTCATCATAATCTTAACATAATTGAATGTTTCGGGGAAAGAGTTTAAACTCCCTGTACGGCCGGGTGTATTCGCGCCCTTCCCCGCAAAGCCGGTTTCAAGGGCATTTTTTTGCCTCCGGGTGGCGGCTCCTTCTCAAAATGCTGCGCAGGGCCGAAAAATACGAGAACAACTTCAGGCCGAAGCCTGGAATGCCGATGACAAGCAAAACACTGCAAATAAGATGAAAACAGCTCCAAAAAGGGGCTGTTTTCATGAAATATAATTCGTAGAATAACCGCTAGCCGCCGGCAATAACCAGGTAGATCTGCACTGTATCTCCCTTTCTCAGCTTTGTTTTTTCTCCCTTGAGCTCCCGGCTGTCCCTCCCGTTGACGAAAACGGCAAAGTGCCGCTGGTAGCGGGAGATGATTTCGGAGCCATAGCGATTGGCCAGTTCTTCCAGTAATTCTCCAACGGTCCGGGCCTTGCTGGTGTACTCCTCTTCCCCCAGCTCCTTGTGGAGAAGGGAAGGCAGCTTTACGGTAATCATGAATAATCTGCTCCTTTACCCTTTATGCAGTTGCTTCAGGCGATTCCGACATCCGCTCCAGGGCATCGGCGACGGCCTGCAATCCCAGGGACTCCAGGCGCCTCCTCCTGGGGAACCCTCTTTCGTCGATGTCCCTCAGCCTGTAGTATTCTTCCAGCATAGAATCGAAGGGAATGGTCCGGCGCTGGATTTCGTCGGCCCTCCCTGCCTTTAAAGCCCGGTCGCTCCCCCAGATGCCCGGCAGAAACCTGGTTGCCCGCATAATCTTGTTGAAATTGGGGAAGAGAACGGCGTTGGCAACGGAGCCAAGGGCATCCATGAATTTTTCCGCCCGGATCTTTTTTAGCAAGGGGAACAAGAAGGAAAACTGCGGATTGAGCACGGCCGTCAACTTGGAGGTAAGCCCCTCGGGATGGGGCTCCAGAAGACGCCGGGGCAGCCGGTCGTCCTCCCGGGTGGCCCCGCAGAGGTTGCCGATAGCCCGTTTCAGGTACCAGATCCGGTGGGCCGTCTCCACCAGGGACTCCAGGGTGTAGCCGAAGCCGGTAGCGGCGTTGATCAGGTTCAGCAAATCGTTCACATCGTCGGTGCCGGCCGTCTTCACATATTCGCAGATAATGGCGGAGTTGGTAATAATCCCTTTCACCTGGGCACCGATGGTCTGAGCCGCTTTGCCTTCCGCTCTGAGGGGCTTGGAACGGGGGATATTCAGATCGTCGTTGTTGCCGACGCCCAATTCGATGTACAGGTTGGCGTCGGCGCAGTGGCAGGCTCCCCTGATGCCGGTGGCATAGGTGAGGGCCAGGGACCATAAGGCCCGGGGATCATGCATGGGGCACTCCAATCCCTTGACATGGATGGCGTATTCCTTTCCCCCGTATTTTTCAGAGATGGCTCTGGTGCCCTCGGCCAGGATATCCCCGAATCCTTCCCGGTAGGCGGTTTTTTCCAGCAGCTCCAGCATCACCTCCGGCTTGTTCCAGCCGAGTTTGATGCCTCCCGTTTCTTTATCCGTAAAAACGCCGTTTAAATACGCCTCGGTGGCGTAGGCCAGGGTGGCACCGGCGGAGATGCAATCCATTCCAAAGCGGTTGCACAGCTCGTTGGCCTTGTTATTGGCTTCCACGGAGTCCATCAGGTGCATGGTCCCCAGGGCGGCTGCCGCTTCATACTCGGCACCGGGGCCCTCCTCCATGCGGAAAGGCCCGTAATCCACTTTAACCAGGCGCTTGCAGGAAATGGGGCAGCCATAACAGGAATGGCTCTTGGTTAAGATGGTCCTGGCGACGTTGCTTCCGCTTAACTTCTTCTGGCCTTCCTCCCAGTAGGCCTGGCGCCAGTTTTTGACGGGAACGTCGCCGACGGCCATGCCGTATTCCATGTGCACGTTGGAGCCGAAAGCCTTCAGGCCTTTGCTCAACAGGTTCAGCTTGATGTTTTCCACCATCCGGTTGCGGAGCTCTTTCATGGCCTCTTCATCGGCGACGACGGGCTTCTTTTTGCCCCGGCACACTACCGCCTTTAGCTTTTTGGAGCCCATTACGGCTCCCATGCCGCACCTTCCCGCTGTAGAGCCCCGGTTGTTCATTACGCTGGCAAATTTCACCAGGTTCTCGCCGGCCGGACCGATGCAAATTACCTGGGCGCGCTTGTCGCCCACTTCTTCTTTGAGCGACTCTTCCGTTTCATAGGTGTCCTTGCCCCAGAGATGAGAAGCATCCCTTATCTCTTTGCTCTTATCGGTTACGAAGAGATAAACAGGCTTCTCTGAAGCGCCCGTAATAATAATTCCATCATAGCCGGTAGCTTTAAGCTGCGGGGCGAAGTGGCCTCCCATGCAGGCTTCGCCCCAGATCCTGGTCAGGGGGGAGCGGGCACAGATTTCCAGCCGGGAGGTTCCCGGCACGGTAAGGCCGGAGATGGGTCCCAGCATGATCATCAGCGGATTTTCCGGAGAAAGGGGATCTGCTTTCCAGCACTCATGGTCAAAGAACCACTTGGCGGCCAGGCCGCTGCCGCCCAGGAAATCGCGGTAATCCTTTTCCGGGAGTTCAATATCCTCGAATACTCCATTGGTTAAATCCACTTTTAAAATCTTGCCCCAGTTACCCTTCATTTTCTTCCTCCTACAAATATTCTGACCTGTTCTCCATCCCTCTTTTTGTCCTGATTGTACCGCAGCGGTTTTGCCCAATTGATTTGCATACAATTTATACATATATACCTATATATTAGTTTTTACAGCCTGTATTTGTCAACCGGGGGAGAAAAAAGGAATTATTTTATGTCCATTCGCAGCGGGTAGATGTGGTCTCCTGTTTTTTATGCCGGCTCAGCCGCCATGCCCTGGGAAGGCAACCATTTCCCGGGGTTGGCCACCTTTTGGAATTATCTCATGGCGGCGCCAACGGAGGATTACGCACCCCCTCCTATTTCCAAATTTTCAGGATCAGTTTGCTTAATAACCCTTCAGGATTAGTTTGCTTAGCAATCATTCCGGATCGGCTGCTTCAAATTCCTGCCGGATAGATTTGGCGTTGTTTCCTTGCTTTGGCGGCCTCCCCGAAGGCATCCTTACGGCTCCCTGCCAAAACCATTGCCCATTGCCATACAGCAGGCGCCGTTGGTCCTTAAGATTCGCATTTCATGATTTCTCCAACTTTACCGGTGCCTGGAGGCTGCCCCTCCAAATATCTATTTCCAAGAAAAGCGCCGGTTTCCTGCTTGAACGTAAAAATATAGGGTATTCTGTGAGTGGTGCGCCCCAAAATTTCATACCTCCCTTTTCGCCGGGCCGGCGCGCCGTTGTCCCGTTGCCTGGTGCCAATTTCTACACTGTCCCGCCATGGCCGGCCTTATCCGGGCGGCTTTGGCGGCTTCGAAAGGAGTTCGGTTCGACGACAAGGCCGCCCAACACGATTTGCCGGGCGCTGTTAGATCGTTTTTCAAGGCGTCCCCGGTTAACAGAAGGACAGCGGCCGCGCTTCGCCGTAGGCTGGCAATCGCTTCTTCGAGGAGGCCGGTTGTTTTCTGCCGGCCCTGCTAGGCCAGCTCGTTGGCCCCGGCCAGGAGATATTGCCTGATCCTGGGAAAACCCTCCCGGGTAAGGGAGGATATAGGCTCGATCCACTTCAGGGGCGGCATTAATAACTTTGCCGCCGGGGCTGTCTCTTGGAGCAGATCGCACTTGCTGCCCAGGGGGAGGTACCGCTGTCCCTGGCCGCTGCAGGCGGCCGCCAGGGAGCGGTGAATTTTCCCTACGAAATCCAGGCGGGAGGGATCGGTGCAGGTCAGGTCAATGAGATGAATAATCAAATCGGCTCTCCGGATGGCCTGCAGGGTGGCAATCAGTTTGAGGCGTTCTCTTTTAGGCAGAGGTTCTTCCTGGAGCAGCGCCGTGGTATCCGTAAAGGCAATGCGCAGGGGCTTGCCGTTCAGGCGGTTTACGGCAAAGGTGCGCACGGTGCCGTTGGTTCGGGAACCGGGCTCCACCATGAGCTTCCTGGCCTGTTCGGGGGTAATAACCCCTCTCCCCCGCCCGTAGGGGCCCTCTTCGGTGTAGCAGAGGCTCCTGGCCCCCAGGTACTCGGCAAAATTGATGCAAAACAAGCTTTTCCCCGATCGGGCGGCCCCGACCACGGCCACATTAAGATTCATAGCCGTCCTCCGCCAGATCCGTCTTTTCGATGGTCATCAACTCATCGCGGGTTGGCTCCAGCGGCTTTTTGCTTAAGCGCAGCGCCTGCCTGCGCATCGCTCTCTCCAGGGTGTTTCTTACCAGGCGGGCATTGCTGAAGTTGAAAGCCTCCTTCTGCTTCTGTTCCAGCAAAAAGCGGCGCAGGTAGCTTTTGGCGCCGGGAGAGAGGCGGTAGTGGCGCTCCGTGGCCATCAGGTCGGCTATTTGCATCAGTTCGGCAATGCTGTAATCGGGAAAATCCAGGTGCAGGGAAAAGCGGGAGCTTAGTCCCGGGTTCAGGGCCAGGAAATGCTCCATCTCCCGGCGGTAGCCCGCCAGGATGAGCACAAAATCGTTCCGGTAGTCTTCCATGCCCTTGACGAGAAGGTCGATGGCTTCTTTACCGAAATCCCTTTCCCCTCCCCGCCCCAGGGAATAGGCTTCATCGATAAATAGAATGCCGCCCAGGGCCTTTTTCAGGACCTCCCTGGTTTTCTGGGCCGTATGGCCGATATACTCGCCCACCAGGTCGGCCCGCTCCACCTCCACCAGATGGCCCTGGGGAAGAACGCCCAGGCCTTTTAGGATCCGGCCCAGCAGCCGGGCTATCGTCGTCTTTCCCGTTCCCGGGTTTCCCTTAAAAACGGTATGTAAAACCAGGGGTTCGTTTTTCAGGTGGTGCCGGGACCTCTTTTTCTGAATTTCGATGTACGCCCGCAGCTCTTCCACAACCTGCTTGACATCTTTTAAGCCGACCAGTTGTTCCAACTCCGCCAGGGCTTCCTGCAGGGCCGCCCGGTTCTCCAGCCCGGCCCCGGCTGGTTCTCCGCCCAGAGCCTCCAGGGCGGCCAGGGTCCCCAGCTCCCCCCGCTGGACCCTTTTCCAGAAGGCCTCCCCGGGCGGCAGCGGCTTTAGCAAAGCCATGCTACCCCTCCTGTTTCTAAGTATATTATATGTGGCGGGAATTAAAACGTCCTTGAAGCATTGGGACTGGCTGCCGGGGATAAGTAGCGGGCGGCTCCAGCCCGCCGCCGTACCATCGGAGTATCAGGAATGGGCTTTTGGGAAAAGCATTGGGCGGCTCCCAGAACTGCCCCCCGGCAGCGAAAAATTCGGGCTGTGCTTCTGGAAAAAGTATTGGCGGCTTGGCGGGCTTCTGGATTTCCATCGTGCAGCCAAAGTATCTCGGCGTGCTTTTGGGAAAAAGTACAAGCCTTCAGTCCAGCAATAAGCTGCCGCATCGCGCCTCTCGAGCCTGCATATTTATGCAAAGCTTTGCCTGGAAAGCAGCAAAAAAGACACCTGGCGGTGCCTTTTTTTTAAACGCTCCTGAAAACTTTTTCTGCTACTCCGGCTGCTCTTCCTCGGGGACGGCTGCGGCCAGGTTCAAGTTTATGTTGCGCACGGGAATGATGGTAGAGACGGCATGCTTGTAAACCAGCTGCTGCCTTCCTTCCACTTCCAGGAGCACTGTGAAGTTGTCAAAACTGCGGATAACTCCCTTGATCTGGTACCCGTTCACCAGGAATACCGTGAGCATCATGTTTTCTTTGCGGGCCTGGTTTAAAAAGTTATCTTGTAAATTTATGCTGGCTTTCATTAAGAAGCTCCTTCCATGTTTACTTATCTGGTTTAATTCGCGTGCGAAGTTAATTTTTCCTTCACCGCACGGGAAATTAATTCCTCCAAAGCTTCCAGACCGTCTTCCGCCTGCAGCCATATAATCCGCCGGTCCCTTCGGAACCAGGTCAGTTGTCTCTTGGCCAGCTGCCGGGTTTCTTTTTTGATCTCCGCCACAGTCTCTTTCCAACCTTTGCCGTTTTCCAAGTAGCGGACCAGCTGGCGATAACCCAGGACCTGCAGCCCCGGGGAATCGGGTTTAAATCCTTTTTCCAGCAGCCGGCGGGTCTCCTCAAGGAAGCCGGCGGCCATCATCTCCTCCACCCGCCGGTCGATGCGCCGGTAAAGCTCTTCCCGCTCCATGTTAAGGCCAAACATCAGCAGGCGGTAGGGCGATTCCTGGCGGCGGGTCAGCTCCACCTGGCGGGATATGGGTATGCCGTCCTGGTAGTAAACCTCCAGGGCGCGGATAATGCGCTTCTGGTCGTTGGGATGAATCTTGGCGGCCGCAGCGGGATCCACTTCCGCCAGGCGCCGGTATAAAACCTCCAGACCCTGCTCCCGGGCAGCCTGCTGCAGCTGCCGGCGCAGCCCGATATTTTTGCCCCGGCCCTGGAATACATAGCGGTCAATTACTGCATTGACATAGAGGCCGGTCCCTCCCACCATGAAAGGGAGCTTTCCCCCCCGGTAAAGCTGACTGATCACCCGGTCCGCCTCCCTTTGAAAATCGGAGACGCTGAAATCCTGGTCCGGGTCCACCAGGTCGATCAGGTGATGTTTTACCAACTCCTGCTCCCGGGCCGTCGGCTTGGCGGTGCCGATATCCATGTACCGGTATACCTGCGCCGAATCGGCGGAGATAATCTCCGCCCCAATCCGGGGGGCCACCTCCAGGGCCAGCCGACTTTTGCCTACGGCGGTCGGCCCCACCAGGACCAGCAAAGGAATTTTCCTCTTTCCGGTTTCCTCCACGGTCAGCCTCCCCTCCGCCGGAAGCTTTTTTCCAGCTCTCCCCGGCGGAAGCGAATTACGGCGGGGCGACCGTGGGGGCAGTAATGGGCCCGCGGCGTTTCGCTCCACTGCTGCAGCAGCGCCTCCATCTCCGCCCGGCTGAGAGCCTGGTGCGCCTTAATGGCCCGGTGGCAGGCGATGGTTTTTCGAATATGCTCCCTCCGGTCGGCCATCTTCTCTTCCTCGAAAGCGGAAAGATCGCCGATCAGGAGGTAAAGCTCTTCCCGGTTGATCGGGTGCCATTCGTTAAAGGGAACTTGCCGGACAATAAAAGTATTATCTCCAAATGGTTCCATTTTAAAACCGATTTCCTCCAGCAGGGGCAAAAGCTGATGGAGGCGCTCCCGCCAGGCCGGGGGCACTTCCACGGTTATCGGAAGCGTAAGTTGACCGCCGCCGGCGGAGCTCGAGTTTTCCGAGGAAAGCTTTTCGAAGATTATTCGTTCGTGCGCCGCGTGCTGGTCGATGAGCAGCAGGTCCTCTCCCTGCTGGACCACCAGGTAGCTCTGCAGGTATTGGCCCAGCAGGCGCAGGGGCTCCGGGGAGGGCTCCCAAATGGACTCCCGGGAGGGATCGGCCACGATATCCTGGGACGGGCCCGACAACGATTCTCGGGACGGGCCCGGTAAATGTTCCCGGCCCGGCTCCGTCCCGGCTTCCCGAAGGGGGACGGCCCCCGCCTCCCCTTCTCTGCCCTCCGCTCCCGGGAAATAGCCGGGGTGCTCCAGGGGTTCTTCTCCCTGCCCGCCGGGGGCGAAGGGAAGTTCCTCCACCTCCCGCCAGATCAGCCCGTGCCGGCGGTCCAGCTCCAGCTGCTTCCCTGTCCCGGCCTCGGCGGCGCGGGAAGGGGCCGGCGCAAAGGTATAAGAGTTGTGCAGGGCGTTCCGCACGGTGCGGTAGACCATATCCTTCACCTGCTCGCTGCGCAGGAAGCGGATCTCTGTCTTGGCCGGGTGCACGTTTACATCTAGCAGGGAGGGCTCCAAAGAAAGGTTGATTACGGCCACGGGATGCCGCCCCCGGGGGAGCAGCGTTCCGTAGCCTCGCTCCAGGGCGCTGCTTAAAAGGGGGCTTTGCACCAGGCGCCCGTTGACGATAAAGACCTGGTGGGTCCGCCGCGAGGCGCGGTGAAAATGAGGGGCCGAGATAAAGCCCTCCACTTTGGTCCGATTATCCTCGCTGCCGCCTTGAAGAGGAAGCATGGCGGCAGCGCAGGCCTCTCCCCAGAGGGAGGCGATGGTGTGCAGCAGATTCCCGTCCCCGGAGGTCTGCAAGAGGACCCTTTTCTCGCTGGACAGGGTAAAGGCTACTCCGGGATTGGCCAGGGCCAGGTTGGTGGTCAAGGCGACGATTCTCCCCTGCTCCACGGAGGCGTGCTGCAGAAATTTTAACCGCCCGGGGGTGTTGTAAAACAGGTCTTTTACCTGGACGCTGGTCCCCTGAGGGCCTCCCGCTTCTTCGCACTTTATAACCTTTCCTCCCGCCAGTTCAATCCGGGTGGCGCTGAGGCTCTCCTTGACCCTGGTAGTCATGGAGACCCGGGCTACGGCGGCGATGCTGGGGAGCGCTTCGCCCCGGAAACCCAGGCTGGCAATGGCCTGCAAATCATCGATTTTCGTCAGCTTGCTGGTGGCAAACCTTTGAAAGGCCAGGGGCACCTCCTCCCCGGGGATGCCCTCCCCGTTGTCGCTGACGGTGATGGACTCCTTGCCGCCGCCTTCCACATGGATTTCGATGACCGTGGCGCCGGCATCCAAGGAATTCTCCACCAGCTCCTTGACTACGGAAGCGGGGTTTTCGATGACTTCTCCGGCGGCAATTTTTTCGGCGGTATGCTCATCCAGCAGCCTGATGGGCAAGCTAATCCCTCTCTTCTCCGTTTTCCAGCGCCTTCTTCTGGAGGCGGAAGAGAATCTGCAGCGCCTCCAGGGGGCTGGTCCGGTTCAGGTCCAGGTTTATAATTTCGTCCACCAGCTCTTTCTCCCGGCTGCGGACAGCGGGCAGGCAGCTGGTGAAGGGAAGCAGGCTTAACTGCTTCTCCTTGGCGGCGGCGGTTTCCATCTCCGCCAGGATGGCCTCGGCCCTTAGAATAACCTCCAGGGGGAGGCCGGCCAGCCGGGCCACGTTGATGCCGTAGCTCTTGTCCGAGTGGCCGGGAACCACCTGCCGCAGGAAGATTACCTCCTTCCCTTTTTCCCGGACCGCCATGGTATAATTCTTAATCCCCTTCAGTTCTCCTTCCAGCCTGGTAAGCTCGTGGTAATGGGTGGAGAACAGGGTTTTCGCTTTGATGGAGGTGGCTATGTACTCCAAAACGCTCCGGGCGATGCTCATTCCGTCGTAGGTGCTGGTGCCCCGGCCGATTTCATCCAGGACCACCAGGCTTCGGGGGCTGGCCTCGGCCAGGATGGTGGCCGTCTCCTGCATCTCTACCATGAAGGTGCTGTAGCCGCGGCTGAGATCGTCGCTGGCGCCAACCCGAGCGAAAATGCGGTCCAGCACCGGCAGGACGGCCTTCTTGGCGGGTACAAAGCCGCCCATCTGTCCCATCAGGCAGATCAGGGCGATGCTCCGGCAGTAGGTACTTTTGCCGGCCATATTGGGGCCGGTAATGATGGCAATATAGTTGTTTTCATCCATGTGCAGGTCGTTGGGGACAAATCTCTCCCCGGACAAGCGCTCCACCACCGGGTGGCGGCCCTTTTCTATGTGCAGTGTGTTGCCTGCAGTAATTTGCGGACGGCAGTAGCGGTATCGCTCCGCCACCTCCGCCAGGCTTTGGAGACAATCCAGGCGGGCCAGGAGGTGAGCCGTTTGCTGCAAGTCGTTGGTGTGGCCGGCCACGCGCTGGCGCAACTCCTCGAAGAGTTCGTACTCCAGCTGGACCAGCCGGTCCCGGGCCCCGGTAATCTGGTCTTCTATCTCCTTCAGTTCGTCGGTGGTAAACCTTTCGGCGTTGACCAGGGTCTGGCGGCGGTAATAATCAGGGGGCACCTGGCCCAGGTTGCTGCGGGTTACTTCGATATAGTAGCCGAAATTCCGGTTGTAGCCGATCTTGAGGGTTTTAATGCCCGTCCGCTCCCGCTCCCTCTGCTCCAACTCCAGGAGCCAGCGGCTGCCGTCCCGGGAGATGCTCCTGTAGCGATCCACTTCCGGGTGGTAGCCCTCCCGGATTAGGCCTCCCTCCTTCAAGGAAAGAGGAGGATCCTCCACCAGGCAGTTATGGATCACTTCCACCAGGTCGGCGAAGGAAGGGATGGCCCCGGCAATTTCCGTCAACTGCAAAGCCTCCGCCTCCGCCAGGGCCTTCTTTAAGGAAGGCAGGAGCAGCAAGGCGCGTTTAAGCCCCACCAGGTCCCGGGCATTGACTCGCTGGTAGCAGAGGCGGCTGCAAAAGCGCTCCAGGTCGATAAAGTCGCGCAATAGGCGGCGCAGTTCCTTCCGGAGCAGGGGCCGCCGGTGAAGCTCTGCCACGGCCTCCTGACGCTCCAGGATGGCTTCGATATTAACCAGGGGCTGCTCTACCCAGCGGCGCAGCAGGCGGCGCCCCATGGAGGTCATGCAGGAATCCAGCAGGCCCAGGAGGCTCCTTTGCCGGTCCCCCTCCCGCAGGGTCTGGGTTAGCTCCAGGTTGCGGTTGGTGGTACAGTCGATAATCATGTGCTTGCCGGCAAAATACAACTCCAGGGGATGAAAATGGCTGCCCAGGGGATGCTGCAGTTCCCGGAGATAGGTCAGGATGGCGGCGGCGGCTTCCGCGGCCAGGGGGTAACCGGAGAGGTTGGCCTCCTCCCAGAACTCTTCCCCCCACTGCTGATCGATGAGGCGGCGCACCTCCCCCATCTCCAGAGGTTCGACTTTTTCCAGCTGGATCCGGTTCTTTCCCAGGAGAGAGGGCTTCAACTGCTCCAGCAAGTCCGGCGAGGAGCTGATGACTTCTGCCGGCTGGAGACGCCGCAATTCATCCAGGATATCCTCCCATGCCTTTGGGCCGCGGGTTTCCGTGGCGCTGAAGTCGCCCGTGGATACATCCACGGCCGCCAGGCCGAAGCCGGATTCCCCGGATTGCACCAGGGCCGCCAGGTAGTTGTTCCGCCCCTCTTCCAGCATCTCCGAGTCCGTTACCGTCCCGGGGGTTATGATCCGGGTAACCTCCCGCCGGACCAGGCCCCGGGCCAGGGCGGGATCCTCCACCTGGTCGCAGATGGCCACCTTGTAATTTTTGGCCAGGAGGCGGTTCAAGTAGGTTTCCGCGGCGTGAATGGGCACCCCCGCCATGGGGATGGGGTTCTCCTTGTTGGTATCCCTGGTGGTCAGGGCAATATCCATCTCCCTGGCTGCCAGGACGGCATCGTCGAAAAACATCTCATAGAAGTCGCCCACCTGGAACCAGACGATTTTGTCGGGATGCTGCTGCTTAATAGCCAGGTACTGCTCCATCATCGGCGGTAGTTTGCTGCTCAAGGTTCCAGCGTCACCACTTTCTTCCGGCAAGCCGGATCTTTTCCATTGATTAAATAAACAGGGGCCTGTCTTCCTCTACGACCGGGGTTTCGGGGCCGATTTCCGGAATAGAAGCCCCTTTGCTTAAATTAATTCGCTAAAGTTTTTCCTACTTCCTGTTTCCTTTCCGGGGAGGGCTTGCCGCCGGGAGGCCCCTCCCCCCTCCAAAAGGTCTCTGGAAAAGGGCAGGAAATATCCTGTTTCTACAGAAATGTATTATAAAAGCTGGATTAAATCAAGCCGGGCAAAATACTGACAGCAACCTGCAGAACCCCTGGAAGCTCTGCAAGGGCCTATAAATAATGTCGAAATCCCTCCCCCCTTCTCGGGGCCGGATAGGGCTGGGCCAGAGCGCCGGCCTTGTTCCGGCAAGGGCGGGCACAAATTAAAGCAGGGAGATTAAAGAAAAAAACAAAAAAGGAGATTGAAAATGCTTCTCGGCTTATACACCCAGAATGGCAATTTTATTAACGGCCCATACCCGGAACGGGTCCGGGCCCTGGTGGCCGAAGCCAAGTACCAGGGGGATGAAATCATCTCTTTCAACCTGGACAACGTCGACCTGGAGAAGAAAACCGTCTCCGGCTACCTGAGAGAAAACGGCCAATGGGTTTGGAAAACTACCCCCTTCCCGAAAGTGATCATCACTCATTACACCAAGGACGATTCCCGCTCCCCCAAGGAAGATGAGTTTCTAAAAAAGGTTCCCCCCATTGCCTTCCGGATTTTTGACAAGTATACCATTTACCGGGAGATGAAGCGCCGGGGCACCTATGCCGATATTCTCATCGATTCCTTCCCTTTGAAAAGAAGCTCCGATGTCAATATCCACTTGCAAAAATACCGGGAGGTGATCCTGAAGCCTATCGCAGGCCGCAAGGGCGCGGATATCTTCTTGATTTCCAAGAAGCGGGAATATTACGAGATCCACGAGCACAACGAAATGAAAAGGGTGGATCAAAAGACCCTGGACCAGTTCCTGACGAAAATAATTCACAGCGACAAGTATATTTTGCAGCCTTACATTCGGGTGCGCACTTCGAAAAACCAGCCTTTTGACTTTCGCATCCACGTGCAAAGGGATGAAAAGGGCCGGTGGCAAATTACCAAGATATACCCCCGGATCGGGAGAAGAGACAGCTACTTGAGCAATTTAAGCCGGGAAGGGATTACCACCAACCTGGAGTACTTCCTGCATATGGAGTTCCCCGGGGAGGAAGAGAAGATCCACCAGGAGCTGGTCCGCTACGGCCTGGAACTGGCGGAACATGTGAACAGCTTCTACCCGGAAGACTTCTATTTCGACGAACTGGGAATCGACTTGTCCCGGGACCGGGAAGGCCGCTACTGGCTGTTCGAAATCAATGCCGGCCCCGAAACCGCCTTCCACGAATGGGAAAGGGCCCGGAATACCCTGCGCTACGCCAAGTATGCCCGCTGCCGCTTCGAAATTGCTCCCCTGAAGGAGAAGCTGGAAGAACTGCTGTCCAAGCTTGAAAAAATATTGGAAAGCATGGATCAGAAAAAGGAGCTTCCCTTGTCGGAGACCACTCAGATGCTGGTCGTGATCCTGGAAGGGTACTACAACCTGGAGAAGCAGATCGGCTCCTGCTACAGCCTCACCTACAGCACGAAACTGCAGGAATCCTCGGAGAAGCTAAAAGATACATTCAACGCCGTCCTCTCCGGCCTGGAAAGCGGCTTAAATGACGATCTGACTCGATTAATTAAGGAGCGGCTGCAGCCCTCTTTTCGGGAATGGAGCCGGGAATACCGGGAGATGCTCTCATATTTCTAGCCGTCTAAAGGGCCGTTGCCGCCTTCCGGGGAAAAGTTTTTTGTTTACGGTGCCGGAAGGCTTGCGCCCCTCTCTGCTTTCCCCCTCCTCGCCCCAAAAGAGCCTTCCTGAACCTGACCGGGACATGGCCGGGGCTTGCCGGGACCCTGCCGGGTCATGGCCGCTCTCATGGATTGGAGCGGCTTATTTCGGCGTACTGTTCCCAAACCTGTAGGGCCAGGGGCACCGCCTCCTGGCTGGCCCAGGTGCCGCCTTCCACCATGGCCACCACTACCGCCGGAGGCAGGCCCTCTTTTACAAAGCTGGCATACCAGCAAATATTTCCCTCCGCATTGCCAACCTGGGCCGTGCCCGTTTTCCCCACGATGGTATAGCTCCCTCCGCCGGGAGCCTCTTTTACTTCGGCCGCCAGGGATTCCGTCACCGCCTTGGCTGCCGCCGGGGAGATTATATTCTCCTTCCAAAAGACGGTTTCCCCCGCCTCCATCAGGAGCTTCGGCTGCGGCATCCGGCCGCCGTTGTAAATGGCGCTGTTGATCAGGGCCAGGTGCAGCGGTGTTGTCAGCACTTCCCCCTGGCCGTAGCTGCTGTCGGCCAGCTGGATTTCGCTGCGGATTTGATCATCCCTGGAGAGGCGGGATTTGGCCACGGGCAAGGTGAAGGGAATGGATTCATTAAAGCCGAAGCGCTCTCCGTACTCCAGAAAGCGCTTTTCGCCCAAGGCCAGCCCCACCTGGGCGAAGTAGATATTATCGGAATAAGCCATGGCCTGCTTGAGATTCAACTCCTTGATATCCCCGCGAACGCGCTGGACATAGTAGTTGCCCCAGGCGGCGGACTTTTGCCACCTGCTCCCTTCAATTTTGAATACCTCCCGGGGGTCCAACACCCCGGCATCCAGGGCGGCCGCCGCGGTGAAGACTTTGAAAGAGGAGCCGGGCGGGTAAAGGCCCTGGGTGGAACGGTTGAGGAGAGGCTTGCCGGGATCCTGCTCCAGCTGCTGCCACTGCTCGGCGCTTAAGCCGAAAACAAACTGGTTGGGATCAAAGGAGGGTGAACTGGCCATGGCCAGGATCTGGCCGTTCTCCGGGTTTAGGACCACCACGGAGCCGGTTTTCGTGGAGAGGGCCTCCTGGGCCGCCCTTTGCAGATCCAGGTCGATGGTTAAGCGAATGTCCCGACCGGGCTCCATCTCCCTGCCGGCAATGATTGCTTTTTCATTGCCCTCCCCGTCGACAATCTGGATGGTATAGCCGTAGCGCCCGCCCAGGGTCTCTTCCAGGGCCGCCTCCAGGCCCATCTTCCCCACAATATCCCCGGGAGAATAGCCCTGGCCTTTTCTCTCCTCCAGCTCCTGGGGGCTGATCTCTCCCAGGTAGCCGATTACCTGGGCCAGGAGCTTCCCCTGGGGGTAGTAGCGCTTCTCCAGGAAGTTAATCATTACCCCCGGGATCTTCAACAACTGTTCCGCCAGGTGCTCTTCTTCCGGGGAGAGCACGGCCAGCGGCACGAAAAGCCCTTCCCTGACCCAGGGCTGGTTCAGCTTGGCCTCCACCTCCGCTGCCGACAAACCCAGCAGGGGAGCGACGGAGCGGGCGAAGCGGGACTGGTCGTCGAAGCGCCCGGGAACGGCCCCTACTTCTTTAAATTGGCGGTATTGAACCAGGGGCCGGTTGTAGCGATCCAGGATTATACCCCGGCGGGGAACCAGGCGCTTGAGGACTAGCCGGCAGTTATCCGTCATCTCGGGGAAAATTTGCCCCGGGTTCCAGGAGACTTGCCAGGGCTCTCCCTTGGCCTTGCGGGTGAGGATGATGGTGTTGGGGGCGGGAATGGCCCCTACGGTATCCGATTGGAGGCGGGCGGAATAAGAGAATGTTACCCGGTTGGCATCCGTTTCCGCCGCCTTTTCCAGCTGGTATTCCACGCCGGAAAGGTTTATCGCCTCCTCCAGGTCCGTGTAGTAGCCAATAAAGGAGGAGGGCGAGTACTTATTCCGGGATTCCTGGTCCAGCAGCTCATACATGGCCTGATAATCGCCCGCCGACCAGAACTCCAGGAATGATTTCGCCGCTTCTTCGGCCTGGTGGAGGTCGGCCTGGCATCCGGGCAAAATCAGGAGCATTAAGATGAGCAGGCAGAATAAAGATAAAAAGGATAAACAGGGAAAATAAAGCCGTTTCATCCCGCGATCACGCTCGCTTTCCGAATAAATCCCAGGTGCGCCCCTGGGTGATCTTAATGGACAGCATCTCTCCTTCTTTCTCGCCGCCCCGGGGGAAATGGACCAGCTTGTTGTTTCGCGTGCGCCCCGTGGACATCTCCGGGTTGGCCTTGCTTGCCCCTTCCACCAAAACCTCCACCACCTGCCCCACCAGGGCTTCATTTGTTTCCCTGCTGATCCGGTTCTGCAGCTCCATCAGCCGCTCCAGCCTCCTGCTTTTTTCTTGCTGCGGAACGTCGTCCTCCAGGAGAGCGGCTCTGGTCCCCCGGCGGGGAGAATAATTAAAGGTAAAGGCGGCGTCAAAACGGGCCTGTTCTACCAGGTCCAGGGTTTGCAGAAAATCCGCTTCCGTTTCTCCGGGGAAGCCCACGATAATGTCCGTGGTGATGGAGACGCCGGGAATAGACTCCCTGATGGCCTGCACCAGTTCCAGGTACCGCTCCCGGGTGTAGCGCCGGTTCATCATCTCCAGGATCCGGTTGCTCCCCGACTGGACGGGAAGGTGAAAGTGTTCGCAGATATGCTCTCCTTCGGCCACGGCCCGGATCAGGCGCGGGGAGAGATCCTTGGGATGGGAAGTTAAAAAGCGGATCCGCTTCAGCCCCTCCACCCGGTCAATATGGTTGAGGAGGTCGGCAAAATCCCGGCCTTCCTGGAGATCGTGACCGTAGGAGTTTACGTTCTGTCCCAGGAGGGTAATCTCCAGAAAGCCCTCCCGGGCCAGTTGCTCGGCCTCCGCCATGATTTCTCGGAAGGGTCGGCTCCGCTCCCTCCCCCGTACGAAGGGGACGACGCAGTAGGAGCAGAAATTATTGCAGCCGTATATAACCGGCAGCCAGGCCTTAAACTTGCTGGCACGCCGGATGGGCAGCCCTTCCCGGTTCTCCTCCTCCCCCAGGTCGACCACCGTTTTCCGGCTTTCTGCCGCCTGCTTCAGCAGCGCCGGAAAGCGGTGCAGCTGGTGGGTGCCGAAAATGAGATCCACGTGGTGGAAGCGCCGCTGCAGGTAGTTGGCGACCTCCTCCTGCTGGGTCATGCAGCCGCCTACGGCTATAAGCAGGTCTTTTTTTTCCCGCTTTAAATCCTGCAGCTTCCCCAGGAGAGCGGCTACTTTCTGTTCCGGCTTCGCCCTGACGGCGCAGGTGTTTATAACAATGAGATCCGCCTCTTCAATTCGGGCGGCGGGCTGGTAATCCAGGCTTTCCAGGATTCCCGCCAGAATTTCCGAGTCGTTCTCGTTCATCTGGCAGCCAAAAATTTTTATAAAGTATTTTTTGCCGGTGCCGATGCGTCCGGTTTCCCGGAGCGCCAGCTCATACTCTGGGTTCAAGGAGAAGCCCCCTTTCTCACCCTATTATTATACAAAAAAGACGGCTTCAAAGGTATAGCCATTATGCCTGGGCAGCGCCTTTATGGGCGCTGCGATGTGCCGGGGGCAGCCCCCGCTTTAATGATCCAAGACGTTTCCTTTGCCTTTTGCCCTTTAGGCGAGAGCAGCGGAGCACAGTCTTGGCATAAAATCTTACCGCTTGCATATAATGGAAACATCATACACTATTGACAATGATTGTATGTTATGATATCATTAATAAAACGGGTGCACCGTCCGCAAGGATGGCGGAGCGCCCTTATGCTTTATTTGGGCTATCCCATTTAATGGATATTTTTTTATGGAAATTACTTGGAGGGATATTCATGGATAAGGTTACCTTGTCCAATTCCACTTTTGAAGCCCTGGTTAAACACCTGGTGGAAATGGAAGAGGGGAAAAATAAGATTGTTGACCAGTACTTTCCCGATCCGTCGCCAGAACGGGAGGAATTTAAAGAACTTATTGAACAGTATATCAATTTGATCGAAAGCCTTGTGGCCAATGCCCGCAAATCCAAAAAACAAGACCGGGCGGTCCCTTTTGTGACCATCGGCTGCGAGGTGGAGTTGGAGGATCTTGCCACCGGGGAGACCTTGAATTACCGTATTGCCAGCCCTCTGCATGGAACCGTAAGAGAGGGCGACGTCTCCTGCCTCTCCCCCATGGGCAAGTCGCTGCTGTTGCGCAAGATGGGCGACCATATTGAGGTGGACGCCCCGGGAGGCGTATTTAAATACTGCATTAAGTCGATTCAGCTGCAAAATGAGTTGGAACAGTGAAAAAACCGCCCTTTCCAGGGCGGTTAAATTTTCTTTGCTGCATTTAAGTAAGCTTAAATATTTTAAATCTTTACTGCCGTTCCGTAGGCGATTATTTCGGCGATGCCGGTGCCCACGGTAGACGAGGCATAGCGGACACCGATAACGGCGTTGGCACCCAGTTCTTCGGCTCTTTTGATCATTTCCTGCAGGGCGGCTTGGCGGGCCTCTTCGATCATCCTGGCATACTCTTTTACCTCTCCCCCCAACAGCCGGCGCAGGCTAGCTACGATATCCTTGCCCAGGTGAACGGCTCTAACCTTGGACCCCTGAACCATCCCCAGAACCTGGTAATCGGTGCGCAGATCGGAAGTGGCCAATAACATCTCTTCTTCCTCCTTTGCAAGTGATTTAAAATTCCTTTTTCACAAAAAGATATCCCGCCAGAAGCAGGGACAGGGCAGCCAGCAAGGCCAGCCCAATCAGGGAGAGCCACGGGAAGGGCTCCACCTCCAGGAACCAGTACAGCCCTTTCATATGCCAGAAAGGAGATAGAACCCGGGTGGACTGGTGCAGGCCGAATCCCGACCAGAGAAACAGAGCGCCGGCAGCCAGGGCGCCGGCTTTAATGCTGTCGTTGGCCAGGTTGGAGAAGACTATGCCGATGGCGTACACGGCGATTAAGCCGACGTTAACCAGGACCGTTGAGGCCAGCAGGCGTCCCCATTGCAGTTCCGGCTTCAGAAAATGACCCGTAGCCAGGGTGAGCAGGGTAGAAATCCAGATGACCAGGGTCAACACCAGGATGCCCGCGGCCGCCTTGGTGGCCAGGATCTTTTTCCGGCCGATGGGGCGGCTGGTTAAAAATTCGATGGTATTCCGGTTGACCTCTCCGGCGATGGCCGGTGCGGCTAAAATAAGGGCCAGAATTGTCCCCATCTGGAGCAAGTTTTTCGGCTGCCACTGGCTCCAGAGATAGTAGTTATAATCCGCCAGCATCCTGGAAAGTTCCGCTCCGAACTGGGAGCCCAGGAATCCTTCGGCCATATCCTCCAGGAGGGGCATCCACTTGTAGCTCCAAGCGTTGAAAATCCCCATGGCCGTGATCAACAGGAGGGCAAAAAGGAATATCCAGCGCTGCTCCCGCAGCTCTTTCCGCAACAAGTTAAGGCTAGGCATCCATATCCTCCTTTCCGGCGTAATCCAAAAAGATGCTTTCCAGGTCCTGCTCCACCACCTCCAGGGCAAAATGGGGCGTATTTTTCAGGGCTTTATAGATCTCATCGAAATTGTCTTCCACGGTGATCAGGTAGCCGCTGCCCTGGCGTTCGATGGACTTGATCCCCGCCGTGCCCAGCAGCGATTCCGGCGCCTCTCCCTGAAAAACAACCCTGATCTTTCGTTCGTTGTATTTAATGTCGTCCATGGGGCGTACCGTCTTGATGCGGCCTTCCACGATAATGGCCAGCCAGTCGGCAACCCGCTCCACGTCGGAGAGGATATGGGAAGAGAAAAATACGGTGGTCTCCCTGGAGGCGGCCTCCCGGGCCATTATTTGCAGAAATTGCCTTCGCCAGACCGGGTCCAGCCCGCTGGTGGGCTCGTCAAGGATCAGCAGCTCCGGGTTGTGGGCGAGGGAGATGACCAGACCCAGCTGGGTGCGCATCCCCTTGGAGAGCTCCTTGATCCGGGCCCCGGGATGAAGGTCAAACATCTGCAGCAGTTGTTCGGCCCGGCCGTGATCCCAGGTGGGGAAAAAGCCGGCGTTGAACTTGATCAACTCCTCCACCCGCATCCAGGGGTAGAATTGGTTATGCTCGCTCAGGTAGCCCACCCGTTTTCGAATTTCAATGCTCTGCTGGAAGGAGTCCAAACCCAGGACGCTGCTGCTGCCGGCATCGGGCTTAATCAAGCCCAGCAGCAGGCGAATGGTGGTTGTCTTCCCGGCTCCGTTGGGTCCGATAAAACCGAAGATAGAACCCTTGGGAACCTGCAGGTTGATATCGCGCAGAACCCGGCGTCCGCCGAAACTTTTGCTCAGCCTTTCCGTTTGGATGGCATACTCCAACGTTATTCCACCTCGCTTTTTTTCCATTTGTTCAGGGCTCCTTCAAAGAGCTTCCGCAATTCCTCTTCCCCGACTTTCAGGTGGTAGGCCTCCACCAGCAAATCCTGAATCTTTTCCTCCAGCCGGGAATAGTCTCCGGAGGGCACGCTATTTTTGGCCACGAAAGTCCCGCTGCCTTGGCGGCGGTAAATGATGCCTTCGCTTTCCAGGATGCTGTACGCCCGGATGACGGTGTTGGGATTAATGGCCAACTCCCCGGCCAGCTCCCGCACCGAGGGCAGCTGCTGCCCCGGAGCCAGCATACCGCTGGCCACGGCGTTTTTGATCTGTTCTACAAGTTGGTGGTAAATGGGAACCGCCGAACGGGAATTAATAAAGAAGCGCAGCCCCTCCACCCCCAGCAACTGTATTAATGTTATATAACAGTGCACTATTATCTTAGCACGGCTGCCCCTGCATGTCAAATCTTTAAAACAGCAAGCCCCGGCCTCCCTTCCCGGCCGGGGTACAATATGTCAGAATATTCAATAAAGTTGACAAAGTTGACGTGCCAGGCACCGAAATTTACTTTACTGTTTTTTCTGGCGGTCTGCCAGCAGTTCTCCCCCGACGCCCACGTCTTCGGGGGTCGATGTGCGCAGGTAGACCACGAAGGCGGAGGGGCTGAGGCCGGTGGCCTTGCTGGCCGCGGCGGTAAATTCGCTAATCAGGGTCCGCTTCTTATCCGGGTCCAGTTCGGGACCGTAGAAGAAAATGGTGGGCATGGTTTCACCTCCTTAAACGGGATAAGGCCGAGAAGATCCATGGGCGGGTCAGCGGCGGAGGATCGCCATCGTCTTTTCCCCATCGGGGTAGGGCTGCAGGATGTCCTTCAACAGCCTTGCCTGCCCGGCTACGCCCTCCAGCCAGATCTGCTCCCCGTCGGGGAGAAGAATTGCCGGCATGCGGTGGTGCAGGGAGGCTACCAGTTTGTTGGCCGGGGTGGTAATAATCGTAAAGGCGGGATAACGCCTGCCGTCTTCCCCCACAAAAAAGTCATAGAGGCCGGCCATGGCAAAAAGCTGCCCTTCATTGAATATAATTTCATGTTTAATTTTGGCCCGCCCCTCCTGTTTCCATTCAAAAAATCCGTTGGCGGGAATCAGGCAGCGTTTGCTCTGAAAGGCCCTCCTGAACATGGGCTTTATATCCACGGTTTCGCTCCGGGCGTTAATAATCAGCCCTTTTCCCCCGGGATGGGTAAATCCCCAGCGCATCAGGACCAGCTTCCGGGTCCCCTCCTGGTTTACGATCACGGGTGCCAGGTCCGAGGGAGCCACCTCTCCGCCCTTGTATGAGTCAATCTCTGACTCCTCCACCAGGAAGCGCCGGCTCAGGGAACCCAGCTCCGTGTTAATGCGGAAGCGTCCGCACATTTTCCATCCCTCCCCCACCGATAATGATAACACTTTTTGCCGGGTACAGGAACAGAAGAATATAAAAAGAGGGGCTCTTCGCAGAGCCCCCCTTTTCTTTGGTGCCTGGCACGTCAACTTTGTCAACTAGATTGAATATTCTGACTACTGCCGGGCAAATATATGCACTGCCGCCACCGCCTCTTCCACTCCCAGGAAGCCGCCGCCGTTTTCCGTCAAGGCCCAGCGGGCCCCCTCCACTTGCCGTTCCCCCGCCTCGCCCCGCAGTTGGGTCACCACCTCGTAGACCTGGGCCAGGCCGGAGGCGCCGATGGGATGCCCGCGGCACTCCAGGCCCCCGGAGGTGTTGATGGGGATCCGCCCTCCCAGCCGGGTGGCTCCCGATTCCGCCAGGAGCCCTCCCTCCCCTTCCGGGCAGAAACCCATTACTTCCGACTGGAGCAGTTCTCCGAAGGCGGTGGCATCGTGGAGTTCCGCCAGGTCGATGTCTTCCGGCCCCACGGAAGCGGACTGGTAGGCCTTGGCGGCCACCGTTTTTCCGATATGCTCGCCGTCCAGATCCCGGGCCCGGCCCGTGCCCAACACCGAGGCGGCAATTCTTACCGGCCGGGCCTCTTTCAAGTGCTTTAGGTAATCGGCGGAGCAGATGATGGCCGCCGCCGCGCCGTCGCCCACGGGAGAGCACATGGCCCTGGTAAAGGGATAGGCCACGGGGCGGTCGTTGAGCACCTCTTCTAGAGTCATTTTAATCCGGATCTGGGCGTACGGGTTAAGGCAGCCGTGTTCGTGGTTCTTGGCGGCGATGGCCGCCAGCTGCCGCTGGGTGGAGCCGTAGCGGGCCATGTGCCAGCGGGCCCCCATGGCATACAGGTCCATGAAGATGCTGCGCCCCTGGCCGGGTTGGGACTCCTCAGGGATTTCCAGCTCCAGCTTGCTCAGTTCCTCCATCATCTGCCCTATTTTTTGGGGGAACTCTTCCACGTCCAGGCAGGTGGCGTAGGAGCGAAAGGAGAGCATCTTATCCTGGTGGCTGATCTTCTCTACTCCCAGGGCCAGCACGCAATCGTAAAGCCCGGCTTTCACCGCCGTCCAGGCCAGGTGCAGCGCCGTGGAGGCGCCGGCACAGGCATTTTCCGTGTTGATGATGGGGATTTCTTCGAAGCCCAAAGGGTGCAGGAGCACCTGGCCCCGGATGGAGTGCTGCTCGCTGAACATACCCCAGAAGGAATTGGAAACATAGGCCGCCTGGATATCATTCTTCTTCACTCCGGCGTCTTTTAACACGGCGCCGACGGCCTCTGCGGCCAAGGCCTTTACGGATCCCTCCAGGAACTTGCCGAACTTGGTCATGCCGACACCGATAACGTAAACGTCGCTCATGGATTCCTCCTTGGATAACTCCTTTTAAAAACGGGATCTCTTCCATGTCTTCCGCCTTATACCAGCAAACCGGGTCTATCTCCCCGCCTTCCGCTCTAAATGAGCCGTTCGCTGGCAAACAGGGCCAGGCTGTCGTTGGAGCCGTCCTCGATCATCCCGGCCCGGGCATCGCGGAAGATCTTTTCGATGGCGTACTCCTTGGCCAGGCCGTTGCCGCCGAAGATCTGGATGGCCTCGTGGGCCACCTGGAAAGCGGCGTCGGTGCAGAAAACTTTTGAAGCGATGGAGTACTCCGTTGCCGGCGGACTGGTGCTAAGGTTGTAGACCATAGCGGCCCGGGAAAGGGCCCGGCAGGCTTCCACCGTTTTAAACATGTGGAAAAGCTTGTAGCGCACGTGCTGGTGCTCGACCAAGGGCTTCCCCCCCTGCACCCGCTGCCGGGCATAGTTCAGCGCCTCCTCGTAAGCGGAGCGGGCCACCCCGGTAAATACGGCGGCGACATAGGCATTGGCCGTAGCCAGGGTGATGTCGAGAATAGCTTCGTAGCTCTCCTGGTCCACAAGCATGTATTCGTAGGGCACCCGGACATTGTCGAAGTAGATCTCCCCCTGGTTCAGGGCCCTCTGCCCCAGCTTGTTCAGGGGCTTCCCCCGGGAGACGCCGGGAAGGTCCAGGGGAACCAGGCAGATGCCGCCGCCGGCAAAGCCCATGGAGGGATCGATGGTCAGGTAGACCATGGCGTGGGTGGCCGCCGTCCCCATGGAGACCCAGGCCGCTTTCTGCCCGTTGATTACCCACTCGTCACCCTCCAGACGGGCTCGGCATTGTCCATAAATGTTGGGGTCTTTAAACTGGGCGGTGCCGGGAGCCAGGCTGTCGGAACCGTGATCCGGCTCCGTAATCGCCCAGCAGCCCATGATCTTCGCTTCGGTGTCTTCGCAGTAGGGGACGATAATGTTATTGATCAACTCATCAGTAGGGACCATGGAGGCCAGAAAAGCCGGGAAGCAGCTGACCCCTAGGGCGATGGCGATATCGCTGCTGCCGTAGCCCATCTCTTCGACTACCATGTGTACTTCGATAGGCGACAGACCGAGCCCCCCGTACTCCTCGGGAATCAGGATCTTATGCAGGCCCAGCTTGTAAGCCTGTTTCATACAGTCCCAAAAGATAGAGTCCGGGGCGATGACTTCCTCGGGAGTCATCTGGTCCAGCTTCATGGCGGTAGGCCTCATTACCTCCAGGGCAAACTTGCGTATATTGTCCCGCAGCATGAGCTGCTCGTCGGTTAGATCCAGGTTTAATTCCAGGTAACTCATAACACGGCACTCCTTTCCAAGAAGTTACAACTCGTTGATGTAGTCCTCGTAACGGTAGATCTCCCCTTCTCCCCGGTTAAACTGCTCGCGCAGAAGGCGATCCAAGGGTTTTTCGGAGATGGTTTTCGGGATCTCGTCGACAATCTGCAGGTAGGAGGGGATAAAGTTGCGGGCCAGTTCCTCCTGGCAGCGCCGGTAGATGGAGACGGGATCGATGGTCTTCCCCTCAAAGGGAGAGATGGCCGCCACCAGGTCGCTCTCCCCGGGAGCGCCCGAGGCGGCGGGTATGCCGTAGACGCAGACTTCGCTGACGTCGGGATGTTCGCCGATAACTTTCTCCACAAAATCGGGCTGTATAAAGTCGCCGGCTCTCCTCAGCTCGGAGCCCTTGCGGTAGTCGAAGAATAACCAACCGTTTTCATCGCGGTGGACCATGTCCCCGGTGCGTAGCCAGCCGCCCCGGGTCTTCTCCTTGGAGGCTTCGGGGAGTCCCAGGTAATCCACTCGCGTATCGCCCTTAATCATGCGGCAGATTAGTTCCCCGGTAACTCCCGGCGGCACCTCGTTGTCATTTTCGTCCACCACTTTCAGCTCCATAACCCCGGGAAGGCCCTTCCCGAATGAGCCGATGGGCCCCTTGCCGATGGGCTTGTAGGCGAAGCCTCCCTCCACGGAGCCGTACCATTCCAGGATTTGCACGTTGAAGCGCTTCTCAAAGCTTTCCCAGATGGCCCGGGGAGTGCCGGCGCTAATCACCACTTGGACGGGATTGTCGGCATCATCGGGCTTCTCCGGCTCGTTGTAGATGGCCGCCATCATCCCTCCCAAAAGCGAGAAGGAGGTGCAGCCGTATTTACGGCAGATATCCCAGATGCGGCTCTTGGTAAAGCGGGGGCTGAAAACGGCCTGGCAGCCCAGGTACAGGGCCGGAAAGAGGGTTACCGCCTGGGCGTTCCCGTGGGAGAGGGAAAGGCCGGTGTACAATATATCGCTCTTCTTATACTGCCAGACGATGCGGGTCAGGATGGTGTAGAGGCCGGTCCGGTTGTTCCGGATAGTTACCCCCTTGGGATCTCCCGTGGTCCCGGAGGTGTAGATTACCTGCATGGGATGCCGGACATCCATGATCTGCTGCTCCACGGCGGCCCAGGTGTCCTGCTCCAGGGTCTCGTTCAAGGCATGGTACTTGCTGCTGAAGGGAATGTTCTGCTCGGGACGATAGGCGATGGAGACCAGCTTGATCTCGGGCAGTTCCCCCAGCACCTCCTCCAGAGCTTCCAGGCATTCTCCGGAAGCGATTACCGCTTTGGCCTTGCAGTTGTGAAGAATGTATTTTAAACGCTCGCCCCGGTAGCGCGGGTCTACGGGGACGGCGATGGCTCCCAGCACCATCCCGGCCAGGAGGGAGTAGAGAAACTCGGGGTGGTTGCGCATGTAGATGGCGTAATGATCCCCCTTGCCGATGCCCCGCTCCAGGAAAAGGCGGGCGATCTTGTTGGAATTCTCGTGCAGGTCCTTGTAGGTAAGGATATCTTCCCCGTGCTCTCCCTTTTCGAAGATGAATATGGGCTGGTCGGGAACCTCGTCGGCCTTGAGTTCCACCAGGTGGGAGGCGATTACCTGGTTCAAATGGGCTTTATAACTCATGTTTATACCACCTTCCAAGCATGATGGCTAATCTTCCTTCTCCACGGCGCCGATGAAGCCCCGGGTGAAAGTTGGGAACTCGTTTTCAAAGACTTCATCCCAGTACTCATCGGTCCAGAACTGATGCCGGTCAAAATAGGGGTCCTTCTTGGCGGCGCTCACCGATACGCAGACCACCAGGTCAGTATCAATGATGCCCAGGGCCTTGGCGGCAAAGGCCAGGGTGCTGAAAACCCGGCAGTAGAGGCCCAGGCGCCAGGCCATGTACGCCGCGGCGTTGGCGGCGATGTTGATGTTGATATTTTTAAACTGGCAGCTGGGTCCGATGGCCAGGAGCGAATCCGTCTCTTCCGCCCGGTTCAGCTCGGCGCAGGTTCGAAAGCCGCAGGCGCCGCAATTGTAGTTGTAGGGGGACTTCCGGCTGTCCCCGATGAGGAGCAGGGCGCAGGGCTCCTTGATTAGTTCCATGACATGCCGGCCGTCCCGGGCAGACAGGGGGGACATGTCGGCCAGGGAGAAGCAAAATTCGGCTATGGCCTCCATCTCTTCCTTGTCCGCCACCAGCATTTTAATGGTATTCCTCGACTCGAAGCGGAAGCTGTTATGGGCGGCCAGGGCCATAATTTCCAGCGCTCGGTCCAGGCCGTTCTGGACCAGTTCATCCATCTCGCGAACGGCCATTGCTCTACCTCCTTAAAAAGTAGTCGACACAAAAAAGTTGACCAAGTTGACGTGCCTGGCACTAACTGTAGATGGAGCGGAATTGCGGCCAGAGCCGGCTGATGATGCGGTCCTGCATGGTCCGCTGGTTGATCTCGTGGTAGCGCTTGGGTATGTCTCTGAAGGGGCTCTTCTCGGTGACGGATATGGCCACGGCCAGGGCAAAGCCGGTATCCTTGGGAACCAGCTTCATGCGCATGGCCGCCGCGCCAGCCGACCAGAAGACGCCGTAGTCGATGCCGATGTACTTGGCCAGGGAGATGATCCCGTCTACAGCGTAGGCGATATTGTTGGCCCGGAAAATGCATAAGGGGCCGGGGAAAGCGATCCCGGGCTCCCGGGGCAGCCGCTCTGCGTTTCTGAGGTTGTCGCAGGTCAGGTGGCCGCACATATTGCAATTAATATCGGCGGGGTCTGTCTTGCTTCTCAAGGAAGTTAGAATTAGGACCGCATCAGCGTCCCGGAGCATGGCGGCGTCCCGCTTGAAATGTTTCCAGCCCTCGTTTAGCTCGGACATCTCTTCGATGGTCTGGCAGAGGTCTTCGATATCGCATTTGTCATCGATAATGTGCACGGTGCATTCGCCGACTCCCCCCACCCGGGGCGAAGTTGTGGCCGAAGCCAGGAGCAGCCGGGCGGCAATCCGGGCCGCTTGCACCCTATCCTCTTCAAACTGTTTTAGGCTTCTTTCCATGCCCTCACTTCCCTCCTTGGCTCAGCACCTAAAGGATGCCGTGTTTTTTGGCAATATCGGGATATATGACATAAGCCGGTTTAATCAGGGGCAGCAAATTCAATACCTTGGGCAGCGGCCCCTTGGCCTTGATTAACCCCTTGGCCAGAGCTACCGGCATTTTGATCTCCTGCAGCCAGAACTTATGGCAGGTATCTCCGCTTAAAGTCATCTCGATGGTAGGCTTGTAATCGGCCTCCCCGCAAATAACCTTGCCGTCCCTGGTAAGCCAGATGTAGCCATCGGGATCGGAGATGTTAAAACGGATGGTAATATCCGAATCTATGAACTTTTGATACAGAGGCTGGTCCTTCATCAATTCATTGAACAGCTCCCCCAGGACGTCATACATCTTAGCTGTCGATTCAAAAATCATTATTTTACCTCCTGATATGGAATGGAATAACCCCAACCATAACGTTGCGCTTAAGTAAACGGTGGTGCTTTCTTCCGGGCCTCACCTCGTTTCCGGTTAAATTGCGCAAGTGATGGTAAGTGTTTACTCACTCACCTGTTCTTATAATTTACTAGGCTTTCTTTTGCCGAGTCAAACTTGAAATACCCACTAAATACTTGTAAAATTATACTTAAACGGCGAGGATCACCATCTTGCTCATCATTTTGCAATCTTCAGATATTTTATAATAGTGGGAATAATCACTTTATTAATATGCCGGAAAAAAGGCGAATTATGCCATCCTGAAGAGGCGGATTTTGTGGAGGGGATCCGCACCTCTTCCACCCTCTCCAGGGTTTGAAAGAAGAAAAGGTCTCTAAAGTTTTTCAAGGGGAGAAAGTATTGGCTTTTTAAGAGTCCGGTCTGGATGCTGTTTCCGCACCGGGGGATTCATGGTTGATAAGGTTAGATTAATCAGGGATGACCCCTTGCCATAAAAAATTGGCTTTAAGGCCGGGGCAATAGTCTAAAACGAAGATCGCTGCTTTGCTTGCCTCGGGGCATAGTCTTCTCCCTCCGGCAAAGTGCCGGACGTAAAAAAGCGGTTTCCCTATTTAATGGTCTGTTCTTCCACTTCTTTGGCCGGATATTGAAATGTATTGGCCAGCATATTTTCCACTATCTCCAGGCATTCCTTTTTGCCAACTCCCAGTTCCATCATGAGGACAATGGTAAAATAGCCGCCCACGTAAAACCAGGAGGCGGCCTGGATATCCTTGGATGGGGAAAGCATCCCTGTTCCCTGGGCACCATTCAACATGTAGGCGGTGGTTTTGAGGTTGGCATCAATAAACTGTCTTAATTCTTCCAATATCTCCGGGTCGAAGGTGTTGGTGAGCATAAAAGCCAGGAACTTGGACATGGTGGGGTTTTCATAGACAAAGGAGGTGTATTCCAACGCTACCCGGCGCAAGTATTCCAGGTGCTGATTTTTGTAAACCGTGTGCACCTTTTTATACCTGGTAAAGAGCTGGTTTTCAATATACCGCGCGCATTCCAGAAAGAGCTCTTTCTTACTGGCAAAGTGCTTGTAAATCGTTCCTTCGGAAACCCTGGCTTCCCTGGCAATTTCCGCGGTAGTGGCTTTGTTATAGTTTTTCTCGGAGAATACTTTAATTGCTGCCAGGATTACTTCTTGCCGCCGGTTGCCCATGGCCTGTAAATACTCCTTTGCGTTAATTGTACTTTTATTTAAACTAATTAAATATCGTCGCGATGTCAAGTAATAAAAAAATCCTTTGCTTTAGTATATGAGCGCTTTTTACATAATTTGACCTGAAGTTGGCGGCCGGAGGCTGCATTTATGGCCCAAACGGGGCGATTATGACAGCTTTCATCAAGATTAGGCTTATGGCGAGCCCGGCAATCGTCTCTTGTTCCCTCGAGGCGAATTATGCGCTTGCCCGGGAAATGAAAGGTATTTATTACGCTTATACAGGCTTGCTCCAGACCTGCGCCGCAGAGCCCCGGCAGAAGTAAAAGGTGCGGGCTATGGTCGTTTTCATGGCCCGCACCGTTCTTTCCGCTGGAGGCAAGCTTTTGGCTAAAAAACGCAGCTGCCCCCGTCTACCAGCAAGGTTTCCCCCGTTATAAAATTGCTGGCCGGGGAGCAGAGGAAAAGGATGGCGGGGATGACGTCGCTGGTCTCCGCTATCCTGCCCAGGGGTATCTCCTGGACAATCTCTTTGTAAACCTCTTCGTTGGACCAGAAAGGCTGGCTGAATTTGGTCCTGATCATGCAGGGCGCCACTGCGTTAACCTGGATGTTGTAGGAAGCCAGTTCCGCTGCCAGGACTTTGGTCAGCATCTCCACCCCGGCTTTGGCCACGCCGTAGATGCCCATGCCGGCACTGGCCTTCCTCCCCGCTATGGAAGAGATGTTGACGATTTTGCCTTCTTTCTGCTCTTTCATGATTCCGGCGGCCGCCCGGGAACATAGGAAGGTTCCCGTCAAGTTGGTATCGATAATTTTATTCCAGGTGGCGGGATCCGTATCCACCACGGAAGCGGTCAAAAAGTTCATCCCCACATTGTTCACCAGGGCATCCACCCGGCCGAAGCGTTCCCGGGCCTGGCGAAAGAGGTTCTCCACGTCTTCTTCCTTGGCCACATGGGCGGGAACAGCCAGCAGCTTCTCCTCTTCGCCCAGCTCCTTCCGGGCCGCCTCCAGCCCCTCCTCCTTCCGTCCGCAGATAACCACCCTGGCCCCCTGGGCCAGCAGGCTCCTGGCCAGATCCAGACCCAGCCCCCTGCTCCCGCCGGTAACCACAACCACCTTGTCTTCCAGATCGTAGCGCACTTTTTTCTCCTTCCCCTTTCCATCGCACAAACAATTCAGCCTTGCCTGTTAATTTCTACAATTAAGCGGGCAATACCTTTCCCGTTAGCAAAGAAAGAGATTTTTGATGGGTCTAGAGGCGGACGGCTCCGTAGGGGCACATTTCCTGGCAGCAGTAGCAGCGAATGCAGCGCCCTCGATCAATGAGGGCGGCGCCGTCTTCAATGCTGATCACCTGGGGCGGGCAGTGCTGGGCGCAGATCCGGCATCCCCTGCAGGCCCGGCGATCAACCCGGGGATAGGGTCTCATTCTCCGGAAGAGGTTCATGACCCAGTGGACGGGGTAATGGGTTACCAGGCGGTCAATCCTCCCCCTGGCGATGACGCCCCGGTCAAATTGGTCAATCCGGGCTTCCTCCAGGGAAAGGCCGGCCAGGCGTATATCCGCCAGGCTCGACCCCGGAAGTTTCCTCCGCTTTGCCGCCTCCAGGGTGGTCACCTCCACCGGCTTGAAGCCGGCAATGGCAGCGGCAACGGTATCCACGGCCACAGCGCTTTTCCCGGCCAGGAGCAGGCCTATAGGCCTGGGCCTCCCGTTGCGCGGTCCCTGCCCCTCCATGCCGATCACGGCATCGATAATATTAAAGCCCGGGTTGACGGCCAGGCAAATATCCAGCAGCAGACGGCCGAAGCGGCCCGGGCTGGGATGCTCCAGGTGCAGGCGCATCTTGTGCTTGTCCACCACGCAGCCGAAGGTGTTTTTAACGGCCGCCGTAAGGCCGGACAAGGGATGGGTTTTTAACTTGGCTACATTGACTACCAGGTCCACTTCCTCCAGGGCTTTGGCCAGGGGAATCCTGCGGCCGTCAACCAGCCGCCCGCCGGCTTCGCTGAAGGAAAGGATCTCCGCCCCCGTTTTCCTGGCCACCTCCAGCATCCCCGTGACCTGCAGGACCCGGGTGTACGATCCCCCTCCGGGGCTGTCGCCGATGAAGACCCGGGCTCCGGCCTCCTGGAAGAGCTGCACCAGGGCGGAGATCAGCGCCGGGTGGCTGGTAACCGCTTCTTCGGGGGGTGCCGCAGTAAGCAAGTTTGGCTTCAAGAGCACCTTCTGCCCCGAAGAGATCAAGCCCCCGGCCCCGCCCCACGGTTCCAGCAGCTCCAACAGCGCCGGCCGAAGGGCTTCCTCGCGATAGCTGGGGCATTTGGCGAGGGATACGGTTTCCAGTTCCTTCATGGTCACACTCCCTTGCCTTTGTTCATTTATACTTAATATTAGAATCCGGAAGCGGACAAGTCAACGACCCTCAAGCCACATCGCCATCTCCTTCTCCAGGCAAGCCCCAATCACCTGCTAAATGCATTCATGGCCTTGCCGGTTTCCCCCGGCGCCGGATTTGGGCGGGAGCTTCTTTCCGGGATCGAGAAGGCCAAGGAGGATAGGATAAAGGAACCTTCTTCCCCTGGACCTGGCGGCATAGAATGTACCATTATGATTTTGAAACTTTCCGGCAAGTTAATGCAAGGGGCCATCCAACTGACTTTGGCCGGAATCCTGGTCCGGCTAATCGGCCTGGTCAACCGCATGGTTCTCTCCCGGCTGATTGGGGCCGAGGGATTGGGGCTTTTTCAGATGATTCTGCCCATCTATGGCCTGCTGGTAGTCACGGCCTCCCTGGGCCTGCCCGGCGCGGTAACCAAGATGGTGGCCGACCGCCACGCCCTGGGCGATCTTTACGGCCAGGAGAAGGTTTTAAAACTATCCCTGCGGCTGGTAATCCTGGCGGCAATAGGGGTCTCCCTCCTGCTCTGGACTGTCCTGGCTCTCCCGCTCCACCTCTTTCCCGATAAGCGAATTATCCCCGCCTTGCGCCTGATGCCGGCCGCTTTTTCCCTAGCCGCCCTTTCTTCCATTCTGCGCAGTTTTCAACAGGGGCGGAGCAATATGACGCCTACCGCCGTCTCCCAGGTGGCGGAGCAAGTTATCCGGGTTTTCCTGGGCCTTCCGGCGGCCTTTCTCCTGGCCTCCCGGGGCTTGGAGTGGGCGGTGGCGGGACTGATGGGGGGAATCATCGCCGGGGAGATGGCCTGCTTCTCCTTCCTTTACCGAAGCAGCCCTCCCAGGGCCGCCAACACCAGCACCCCTGTTCCTGCAGGAATTTTCAGGGAGCTCTTTGCCTTGGCCTTCCCCATTTTGGCCCTCCGCCTGAGCACCGCCGTCACCCAAACCCTGGAATCTTTGCTGATCCCCGCCCGCCTTCAGCTGGCCGGTTTCAGCGCGACCCAGGCCACCGCCCTCTTCGGACAGTTTTCCGGCATGGCCCTGCCCTTGCTATTTTTGCCCACGGTGCTGATCATCCCCTTAAACACCGCCCTGGTCCCGGCCATAGCCGGGGCGCTAACCCTGCGCCTCCACCACCGAGTGCGGCGCTTGGTTTCCCTCTCCCTGTGGGCAACCCTCGGCATCGGCATAATTTCCGGCCTGGTTCTCTACCTGGCTGCTCCCATCCTGGTAAAAATCTTCTATGGGGACCTCTCCTCCGCCCGCCTGGTGGCCCTCCTTGCCCCCGTGGCCCCCCTGGCGTACCTGCAGTTTACTACGGCAGCCATATTGCACGGGGCCGGGAGGCCGGGCCTGGCGGTCAGCAACGACCTGGCGGGAACCGTACTCAGCCTGGTTTTAATTTGCTTCCTGACGCCCAAGCCGGCCTGGGGCATTTCCGGGGTGGTCTGCGCCTATACCGCCGCCTTCGGCCTGATCACTCTCCTGGACTGCCTTTTCATCTTTCGGCTGCTGCCGGAAAAAAGGAACGGAAATTAATCATATCTTTCCGGATGCGGTGCAAAATATAATAGGATTTTGCATAGAAGCGGGGTGATAAAGATGGCCGCCATTAAAGTAAAGTGCAGCGTCTCCAATTGCCACTACTGGAAGGACATGTATTGCGTTGCCGAAGACATTGAAGTAAATTGCCAGGATGGAGGCATGGAGGCGGAAAGCTCGGAGAATACCTGCTGCGACACTTTTGAACCCATGGAGAACGAATAGAGCGGCTCGGCCGCTCTTTTCCTTCTCCTTTAAAGTTTAGCTTTGCTCCGGCGCCTCCTTAACATTATGAACAACCCCAGGAGAAGCAGGAGCAGAAACACCAGCAGAAGGTACCAGGGCGAAAGGTTCATCAAGAAATTTAAGTACTTTACCAGGAAGCTCAGGGTGGAGGTAAGCAGCATGCTGAAGCCGACGGCCAGCAGGCTAAAAAGGAAGCCTCCCAGGGCGGTGTACAGCGCAAAAAGAAGGAAATTCATGTGCATCGCCCCGGCCGGGAAAGAGATAAAAGTCCTGGTCACGCCCCATAGCTGCCCCATGAAGACGGAGAAGCTCCCGTATTTTTCCCATAACGTAATTAGCTTGGACTTGGAGCCCTGGGGCTCCTTTTTCCGGCCCCACCCGTTAAAGAAGGTAAATTTAATGACCCGCCCCAGCTTGCTGCTGAGGTAGCCCAGGGAGTAGCTCAGGATGCTCCCCAAGGTAATGCCCACCGTGGAGGCCCCCACCATTTCCCAGATGGAGACCTGGCCGCTGAAGACCATGCTCCCGGCGGTGACTAACATTACCGCCGAGGCAAAGGGGACTCCGGCGCTTTCCAAAAGCATCACCAGGGCGATGCCGGCAAGGCCGTAGCGCTGGACGGCAATATTGGCAAATATCCTGATCTCATTAAATAGTTCCAAGAAGTCCACGATTAGTCACCCTGCCGCAACAAGGCATACATGCCCCAAATGCCCGCGTCGCCTTCCAGGCGAGCCGGGAGGATCTGCAACTGGGTCTCCTCCACGCTTGGCTTGACGGCCTGTTCAAATATTTTATGACGAATCTGCTCCAGCAGTTCCGGCCGCCGGGCGACAACGCCTCCGCCGATGACCAGGCAGGAGGGATTTAAAAGGGTAACCAGGTTGGCCAGGCCGGTGCCGATATCTTCAATGAACTTCTCCACTATCTTCCGGGCCAGGAGGTTGTTGGCCTCAGCCTGGTCAAACACCCAGGCGGTATTGATGATCCCCTTCTGCTGGAGTTTGGGCCAGAGCAGGCGGGCGCTGCGCGCCACGGCCTCCCCCGAGGCCCAACTTTCGAAACAATCTGACCCCCCGCAGCCGCATTTCCTCCCCCGGCCGAAAGCTTTCATGTGGCCCGTTTCACCGGCAAAGCCGGTATGCCCCCGGTACAGCTTGCCGTCCAGATAGAGGCCGCTTCCGATGCCGGTGCTGATGGTGATATAGATGACGCAGTCGTGCCCTACGGCCGCGCCATATTTTACTTCCCCCACCACGGCGGCGTTGGCATCGTTCTCCACCAAAATGGGGCAGCGGTAATATTTCGCCAGCATCTCTTTCAGGGGGACCCGGCGGTGCCAGCCCAGGTTGGGGGCTTCGTAGGCGGCCCCTTCTCTATGATCCACCAGGGCGGCAACGCATATTCCCAGGCCGGAAAGCTCCTCGACAGCGCCGCCGACCTTTTCCATCCCTTCCTTAAGCGCCCCGTTGATTTCCCCGATGAGGACCTCGGGGTCGTCGCTTACCGGCGTGGGAAAGCGGTGCCGGTAAAGGATTTTGCTGTGGTCGTCCATGAGAACAGCCAGGATCTTGGTCCCGCCTACATCCACGATTCCATATATCTTCTCCCCCACAGCCTCCACCTCCTCCTCTTATACGCGCCCTGAGCGCAGCATCGAGACCAGCCACCAGATGGCCGCCGCGGCCGCCGCGGCCAGGAACAGTTCGCTTGCCGGCGCCCGGCCCAGGTAAGGCAGGTCGGCTCCCGTTGCCGTCAGGGAGAGGCCGACGATAAGGGCGGCCAGGACAATACTGAAAGCCAGGCGGTTGACGGCCCCGCTCAGCAGCCTGGCCAGGTAGAAGCTTTTTTCAATCTCCACCTGCACCTTTAAATTGCCCGAAGCGGCCAGGTTTAAGAGCTCCATGGCCCGGTAGGGGAACTCTTCCGCCAGGCTGCAGTAGCCGTGCCAGCCCCTCCGCACGCGGCGCCAGGAGGTCTTCCAGCGGCTCCTCTGCAAATAGAAGCCGTACTTCCTGGCGGCCTCCGCCATATTGAAACCCGGATCGATGCGCGCCACCGTCCCCTCGGCGGTGACCAGGGCCTTCATCAGCAGCAGAAATTCATAAGGGAACCGGATCTGGTGCTTCCCGGCCAGCCGGGCCACATTTTGCACCAACTCTCTTATATTAACATCTTTTAAGGCGGTCGTATAGTACTGCTCCAGGAAGCCCTCCAGGTCCCTGGTTATCTCCCGCCGGTCCACGGCTTCCGGGACAAAGGCAAAATCCAGGAGTTCATCCACCAGGGTTTCCGTGTCGCCCTCCCGGAGAGCCTTGAGCATCAGGACGAATTTGCTCCTGAGCTCGTCGTCGATCGAGCCCGCCGTCCCGAAATCCATAAAGAAGAGCCTGCCGTCAGGCAATATTTTAATATTGCCCGGGTGGAGATCGCCGTGAAAAAAGCCGTCCACGAAAACCTGCTTAAATAGACTGTCGGTAAATATTTCGGCTATGGGGCGCAGCTCTCCTTCCCGGGGCTGCTGCAGGATATGGCTGAGACTGATCCCTTCCCTATATTCCAGGGTGAGGACGTTTCTCGTGGTATACTCCCAGTACACCCGAGGGATGTAGACATGGGGGTGGTCTTTAAAATTCTGCCGGAACCGGCGGGCGTTGCGGGCTTCGGCCAGAAAGTCCAGCTCGCCTTTTACAATCTGGGTCAACTCTTCGGCGAGGCGCCCGAACCGGTAAAAATATTCAGGAGGGGTTTGCCGGTCGATGAACTCGGCAATTACCGACAATATTTCCAGGTCCATGAGCATCTGCTGCTCAATCTCCGGGCGCTTGATCTTGAGCACCACATCCTCCCCGTTAAACAGGCGGGCCCGGTGAACCTGGGCGATGGAGGCCGCCGCCAGGGGCTCCTCTGCGAATTCCTGGAAGAGCTCCGGCAGGGGCAGCTTCAGCTCCCTCTCGACAGCCTCCTTGGCCTTGGCTGCCGGGAAAGGCTTCACCTGATCCTGGAGTAGCGAGAGCTCCTGAATATAGCTTGCCGGCAGAAGGTCGACACGGTTGCTCAACAGTTGGCCGATTTTAATAAAAGTGGGCCCCAGTTCTTCCAGGGCCAGCCGCAGGCGCTTCTCCTTGTTCATAACGGCCAGATCTTTTTCTGCCGGGCGGCGAAAGAAAAGCTTTCCCCGGAGCCTGAACAGCTTCAGCCGCTCCAGGACCGGCAAAAAACCGTACTTGATCAAAACTTTCAGGATCTGGCGGTAGCGTTTGATATAGCGAAGCTGCCGCAGGGGTCCCCAGGGATGGCTCATGCCAGCTTTTCTTTTACCAGCGCCAGGAGTTCATCCAGCTTGGCTTCGATCCGTTCCAGGTCTTCCCGGGTAATCCTCTCCCTGGCCAGCTGGGCGCTTCTCTCCTTTATCTGGGCTTTCATGCGCTCCCGCTCTTCCTTCCCTTTTTCCATTAGGCGGTTAACCAGTTTTTTGGCTTCTTCCCGCTTCATATCCCCCTTGCTGACCAGGTACTCGATCATCTCTTCCGTCTTCTCCTTGCTTAAAGCCAGAAACCCTAAGCCCGCGGTGAATAAATCTTCCATCATGGCCATCACCTCTCCTGAATTTTGGGGCTCATCTATAGCTTATCCCATTTTTTCCGGCTTACTGCAAAATAAAAAAACCCAGCCCTAAATACATTAAAGCCGGGTTAAAAGCTGATTTTGTTTATTTCCCTCCAAGGGCCGCGTTCCGCTTTTCGTGGAGGTAATCCTCATATATATACATGAGCTCCTTGTCGAAAAGGGTTCGCTTCAAATTGACGGTAACCTTGCGCACCTTCGCCAGGATCTCCTCGGCTTCCTCCCGGGAGAGATCGATGCCGTATTCCTTGAACTTGGCGATGATGGCATGGGACCCGGAATGCTTGCCGATGATAATCTGCCGCTCCAGGCCAATTTCTTCCGGACTGAATACCTCGTAAGTATGGGGGTTTTTGATTACGCCGTCGGCATGGATCCCCGACTCGTGGGCAAAAGTGTTGGCACCCACGATGGGCTTGTGAACGGAAAGGGGGCGCCCCGAGGCCCGGGCCACGTACTGGCAAAGCTCCAGGAAATCCTTGATTTTTACCTTCAACTCCACGCCGAAGAGGTATTTCAAGGCCATGGCCACCTCTTCCAGGGCGGCATTGCCCGCCCGTTCGCCCAAACCGTTTACCGTCACCCCCACAAAGCGCGCTCCTGCCTTCACCCCGGCCAGGGCATTGGCCGTGGCCATGCCAAAATCGTTGTGGGTGTGCATCTCTATTTCCATGCCCGTGGCCTCCAGCAGGCGGCTTATGGTTTCATAAGTCTTGAAAGGCTCCAGGACACCCACCGTATCGCAGAAGCGGAGACGATCGGCGCCCGCCTCTTTGGCCCGCCGGGCAAACTGGACCAGGAAATCCCAATCGCTGCGGGAAGCGTCTTCGGCGTTGACCGATACGTAAACCCCGGCATTCTTAGCAAACTCAACGGCCTTGGTCATGTTTTCCAGGACCCACTCCCGGGAGGTGCGCAGCTTGTGGGTAATGTGGATGTCGGAAGTGGAAATGGAGATGGCGACGGCATCTACACCGCATTCCAGGGAGCGCTTGATATCGTTGATATTGGCCCTGTTCCAGGCCATAATGCTGGCCTGGAGATTAAGGCCGACAATGTCGGCGATGGCCTGCTTTTCATCTCCTTCCATGGCCGGGATACCGGCTTCGATTTGATGGACGCCTATGGAATCGAGCATGCGGGCAATGCGAATTTTCTCCTCGTTTGAGAATACAACCCCGGCCGTCTGCTCCCCGTCCCGCAGCGTAGTATCCACGAAAATTATGGAACCATCCTTGAGGGCTTCTTGAAAACGCTTGGCCAACGAGGGCACCTCCTTTTTTTATGCTTGTGCTGGCGTTTTTGCTGCGTGTCCAAAACTGATTTACTGGCGCACTTGGCCTGCTCCATAGATGATGTACTTGAGGCTGGTTAAAGCCTTGAGACCCATGGGACCGCGGACATGCAGCTTTTGCGTGCTGATGCCCATCTCCGCTCCCAGGCCGAACTCTCCCCCGTCAGTAAAGCGGGTGGAGGCGTTCACGTATACCGCCGCGGAGTCAACCCGGTTGAGAAACTCCCGGGCCCGGTGGTAGTTTTCGGTAACAATGGCTTCCGAGTGCTGGGTGCTGTACCGGTTAATGTGCTCGATGGCCTCGTCTAAGCTGTCCACCACCTTTACGGCCAGGATGAGATCCAGGTACTCCGTCTCCCAGTCCTCCTCTTGGGCCGGGACCACCTCCGGGCTGTAGCGCCGGGTGCGCTCGCAGCCCCTGATCTCGACCCCTTCCTTCCGCAGCGCGGGGATAACGGCCGGCAGGAAAGCGTCGGCAATGTCGGCATGAACCAGCAGGGTTTCCATGGCATTGCAGACACCGGGACGCTGGACCTTGGCGTTGACGGCAATCTTGACGGCCATCTCCACATCGGCACCGGCGTCGATGTAGGTGTGGCAGTTCCCCGCCCCCGTTTGGATTACCGGAACCGTGGCGTTTTCGATGACGGTGTTAATCAGGGAAGGCCCGCCCCGGGGGATCAAGAGGTCCACGTACTGGTTGAGACGCATCAACTCCTGGGCGGCGACCCGGCTGGTATCTTCGATCAGGGTCACCGACTCCCGGGGCAAGCCGGCCCGCACCAGCTGGTTTTGAATGATGGCCACCAGGGCTTTGTTGGAGTTGATGGCCTCGGAGCTGCCGCGGAGGATTACGGCGTTGCCGGATTTCAGGGTCAGGCCGGCGGCATCCACGGTAACATTGGGCCGGGCTTCGTAGATAATGCCGATTACGCCGATGGGAACCCGCACCTGGCCGATCTGCAGGCCGGACCGGTACCACATGCCCGTTACCTCGCCCACGGGATCCTCCAGGGCGGCGATATCCCGCAGCCCCGCCGCCATCCCGGCGATGCGCTCCCGGTTCAGCAGGAGACGGTCATAAAAGGCCTTGGTATAACTCTCTTTTTTCTTAAGGTTTTCCAAGTCTATGGCATTGGCCGCAATGATCGACTCCGCTTCTTTCTCCAGAGCTTCGGCAATATAGTGCAGGGCGCGGTTCTTGTCCGCACTGGAGACCGTGGCCAGGACCTTGGCTGCCGCCCGGGCACCCTGGGCTTTCTGCACTACCTCGCTATGGTGCATGATCAAACTCCTCTCTTTTAGTATACAACCAGGTTATCGCGGTGTATTACCTCTTCCTCGGCCGGACGGCCCAGCAGAGCGGGAATTTGCGAGCTGCTGTGCCTCATAATCAGGAGCAACTCCTCGGAGGAAAAATTGCTCAGCCCCCTCCCCACTTCGTTGTCCGATCGGTCATAAACAGAAATCAGGTCGCCTCGCTTGAATTCTCCCTTAACCTGGATCACGCCCACGGGTAGCAGGCTCTTGCCGCCCTGGCAGAGGGCGATTTTGGCTCCATCGTCGATTACGATGCTGCCCCGAACCACTCTCCCGTAGGCGATCCAGCGCTTGCGCCGGTTTAAAACGTTCTTTTCCGGCTGAAAATAGGTGCCCAGCTGCTCCCCTTTTAGAATGCGGCCCAGGATAGTAGGGTCGGTTCCGTTGGCTATATACATGCCGATTCCGGACTTGGTGACAATCTCGGCCGCCTTAAGCTTGGTAATCATGCCGCCGGTAGCCAGATCGTCGCCGGAGGGTCCGGCGATAGCCTTTATATCCCTGGTTATTTTTTTCACAACAGGTATCAGGCGGGCGCCCTCTTGTTGCGGATTGCCGTCGTACAGACCGTCCACAGTTGTGAGAATGATAAGAAGATTGGCATCGATCAGGGCGGCCACCAGAGCCGAAAGGCGGTCGTTGTCCCCGAACTTGATTTCCTCCACGGAAACGGTGTCGTTTTCGTTAATAATGGGGATTACGCCCCAGCGCAGCAGGGTTAGAACGGTATTGCTGGCATTGATGCAGCGGCGCCGGCTGATCAGATCGGAGCGCGTAAGCAGGATCTGGGCCACCACCAGCCCATAGTCGGCAAAATATTTCTCGTAAATCTGGATCAGCAAGCCTTGTCCCACCGCGGCCGCCGCCTGCTTTTCCGGTATGGCCGTGGGCCTCCTGGTCATGCCCAGCTTGCCCACGCCGGCCCCAATGGCGCCGGAAGAGACCAGGATCAGCTCGTGGCCTTCGTTTTTCAGCTGCGCCAGTTCGTGGACCAGTTTTTCAATATATTCCAGCTTTAAATTGCCCGTGGCGTCGGTCAGCAGCCTGGTGCCCACCTTGACTACCACGCGCCGCCCCTTGTTCTCACTCACGCTTCAACTCTCCCGCCCTGCGGGCCGCCTGGGTTACCGCCTTTATGATCGCCGCCCTGGCTGCGCCCTCCTCCAGGGCCAGCAGGCCGGCGCTAGTGGTGCCCCCCGGCGAGGTCACCGCATTTTTCAACTCGGCCGGGTGGCGCCCGCTTTCCAGCAGCATTCGCGCCGCTCCCAGCACGGTTTGGGCAGCCAGGTCGGTGGCCAGGTCCCGGCTCAATCCAGCTTCCACGCCGCCATCGATTAGCGCTTCTATAAAATAAAATGCAAAGGCGGGGCCGCTTCCGCTCAAGCCGGTTACGGCCTCCATCAATTTTTCCGGCACCCTTTTAACCATCCCCAGGGGAGTAAGCAAGCTTTCTACATATTCCAGCTCCTCTAGGGTCACTTCCTTCCCGGAAGAGACGGCCACCGCTCCCGCGCCGATTAAGCAGGGGGTATTGGGCATGAGCCGGATTACCTTGCTGCCGGCGGGCAGCAGCTTCTCAATAGACCGGGTGCTAATCCCGGCGGCAACGGAAACCAGGAGCTGCTCTTTTCTGAAGAACCCGGCCATGGAGGCAAGTACGTTCTCTACGTCCTGGGGCTTTACCGCCAAGATGAGCAGGTCGCATTCCCGGCAGAGTTCTTCCAGATTGCCGGAGCGGCAGCCCAGGGAAAGGACCAGGTCCTCCATGCGCTCGGGAACAATGTCATAAACATAAAAATTATCCGGGGAGACGCCGCCGTGCTTTACTATTCCCTTGGCCAGGGCGGAACCCATGGCTCCACAGCCAATTAAACCCAGCTTTGGCACAGCCTCTCGCCTCCTTATATAGATTATCTATTTTATTTTATATGATTAAAGACGCCATTGCAATACTGGCGGCAGCCAGCCGCTGTATTAAGACAGGATTGACGAAACGGGCGCAATTGCTCGCAATTCTTGATTAAATCCATCTATTTACCCCTTTTTTGTGCATGCTTAAATGGCGGGAAAATACTTTAGAACAAACACCAAGGAATCTAAAAACTTTTACACGGCCGTTTCATTGACAGGCCGCGCCAATTGCATTAAAATAAGATGTGCTGGTAGGGGAGTAGCTCAACTGGCAGAGCAACGGTCTCCAAAACCGTAGGTTGCGGGTTCAAGTCCTGTCTCCCCTGCCAGGTTTATAGCGTTTTGTTGCGGTGCAAGCTTATGCTTGCGTTGGCCCTGAAACCCTTTATTTGTGGGCTTTTCGGGGTTCTTTTTTTATCCGTAGCAAGGAAAAACACGACTACTCCCCTTCCATTTAATACCATCATTTTACCAGTTTCAGGTAGCTAACTTTGGACTTGCCGACCAATTGCCGACCAACCCGTTTTTCGTTTCTTGCTTCTGCTTTACTACTATCTTTTTCACTACCGTCTCTTACATGCTCTTCTGTATCAGCCATCTTAAGAGACAACCCGCACTCCTCTTGGCTATCACGGCAAGCATCCAATATGGCTCTAAAGGTCTTAGATGCAACTTTCTGCATGGATTTTACCTTGTGAATATAGACTTTCAAGGTGAATTCCGCAGAGTAATGACCTAAACGCTCACTGACAATATTGATTGGTACACCACTCATTAAAAGCAGGGTCGCATGGGTGTGACGCAAGCCGTGAAAATTGAAGTTTCCCAAACCTATACTTCTGGCTATTATTTTGAATCGTTTCGTAACGTTGTCTCCTCTAAGCGGGGTACCATCATCTTTGCAGCACACCAAGCCTAAATCGTTATATTCCGGACCCTTCTCCAACTTTTGCTGTAACTGCAGCTCCCTATAATGCTTCAAAACTTCAATATCTTCATCTTCAATGTCTATCTGCCTGCGAGCGTAATTGCTCTTCAGGTTCTTGTTAAAATACCAGCCTTCATCATCCCACAACAAGGAACGCTCGATGCTTATTGTCTTGTTCTTAAAATCAATGTCTTCCCATTTAAGCCCTAGCACTTCACTAAGTCTTGCTCCTGTAACCATAGAAATGTAGCTCGGCAGATAAACGTAGCTGCTTTTCAGTCTGTCCATCAGCTTATTCAGTTGATCCGGCATTAACACTTCTACATCTCTTGATGCCATACTCGGAGCCTTAGCATCTGCCGCCGGGTTCTCATGAATCAGTTTCTGGGCTTTTGCATCATTCAAGGCTTTCCTTAAAACGCTGTGGTGATGATGAACGGTCGTTTTAGACAAAGGACCATTATCACGTATCCGACCATTTTTCAAGGCTTCGGTGTAGTAATCCGTCAAATGTTTCGGCCTAAGCTTCGACAACGGTATTTCTCCTAATGCAGGGATGAGATGTTTTACGATTATCTCCCTGTAACGCTTGAGAGTTGAACGGGCAACATCTTCAAAAGTCTCAACTGTTTCCAGCCAAGACAAGAGATAGTTACCCAATTTCTCATTGCTCGGCTCAGAAAACGTTTTCTCTTGATATATTGCCTGCAAGCGATTTAACTCTCTTTCGGCCTCCCGCTTATCCTTAGCACGTACGGTAATTATCTTCCTTCGACGTTTTCCTCCTATTCGTGGGAGTTCTATTGTAAGCTCCCATGAATTTTTACCCCTCTGGCGCATACTGCCCCGGGCCATATTTAATTTTGCACCTCCTTATATATGGCCGGGAAGGTGTAAAGTACTTCGATAAAACAAAGCACTATCCCTCCCAGTCAACTAAATTTAAACCTTCATCTCTACCTTGTTTTCAAGAAGCTCAATCAGCTTACGCCTGTGAATACGAACACATCCTCCAAGCATTACCACCGGAATCTCTCTATGAGCTGCTAATCTGTAAGCTGTTGCTCTGCTCACATTCAAGATTTCGGATGCCTCCGAAATAGTAATTAATTCAGAATCGGACATTTTTCACAGCCTCCTTGCAAAAAATAGTAAAATCCTGCGCTTACCCAGGAAATAAAAATACAGGCAAGCAAACAAGCTCACCTGTACCTTTACCGGGCATACCCCTAATCGTTAAAGCCAAACTTTAAAACAGTTCCACTTCACTCCTTTCTTTTGTTGCGTGCCATAAGTTGCAATAAGAATAATTTTACATGTATCTCACTCCCAGGCCAGCTTATCAACGCTCTTCTGCAGGTCGCCAACGCTGGGCCTGGTATAACGGGCGGTAGTGTTCAAACTTTCATGGCCCGCCAGGACCGCCACCCGGTCAAGGCTCTCCCCAGAATCAATCAGAGACTTGCAGAAAGTATGCCTCAAGGAGTGCGGGGTCACTTTCTCCACGCCGGCAATACGGGCATACTTGGCAATCAGGTGCTCAATGCCCCTCGATGTCATCCGGTTGCCCTTCTGACCAAAAAACAGCGGCCCGGGCTCCCGGCACCTCGCTTCTATCCAGTCGGCCAAAGACGACCTCACGGTAGCGTTCAGGGGCACTTCCCTTCTCTTGCCGCCTTTCCCTGATCTAACAACCACCCATCCGCTGCGCTCACGCAGGAAAACATCATCCAGGTCCAGGGCGCAGACTTCGGATACCCTCAAACCTGTATGAAGTAAAAGATTGATCAGGGCAATATCCCGGGGTTTCTTGCTCGCCTGTACCGCCCGCAGAAGGGAAAGCTGCTCCCGGCGCTCCAGCCATTTCGGGGCCAGCCTCTCCTGCTTCACGCTCTTTATGCCGTCAACCGGATTCTGAGGCGACAAACCCCTCTCAACTGCCCACCTGAAATACGCCGACAAGGAAGCCAGGTGCCGGTTAATAGTTGCTGGCTTCCTGTTCCGGTTCAGCATGTATCTTTTGTATTCCGCTACATCAATAGGACCGATAGCGCCCGGGTCAAACTCTTCGCCAGTAGTGCCCCGATACCAGTTCTTGAAAGCCTCAAGATCAGCCAGGTAAGAGGCTATCGTATTTGTACTCACGTCTTTCTGCTTCAAGAAAGATTCATAATCAGTCATGATCCCATCTCCCTAAAATAATGCTTTTAACTATAATAATGGGCCGGGAAAGACCTCCCGGCAAGGGTTATTTAACAAACTCCATTTCGATCTTAACGATCCTCTTGCCAAAGCCTTCCACCTCGGCAAGGTATCCATAAACTTCATACAGACCGCATCCAGGGCCCGGAGCAAGAGCCACGGCAAAACCCATAAGGCCGGTATTGTAAAAATTCACCTGGCCCCCACCGTGCTCGAAGTCCAAAGTGCGGAGGCGGTCCTGAAAACAGTCTTTCACCACGCAGGCTATGACCTGTTTCTCGGTTGAACGGCAGATCTCATATACTCTATCTGCCTCTTCTTGGCCGGAGACATCAACTATTCTTTCTTTGCTGTTTCTTAAACTTTCGACAAAAATATAAATATTTCCTGTTACTTTTTGTTAATTTTGACCAGGGAGCATCAGTCCCCTGGTCATGCAAACCTTTTGATTACAAAATCCTACCTGTTGACAAAATCATAAATATAATTCGACCACTTGCTCAATGGCAAATCTTTTAAACTATATCTCGTGTGTACCCTTGTGAGAAGATAGGTGCCCCCCTGTTGGCATCCTTTTTAGAAACAAAAAATTATACGACGTGTTTTTTGACCGTTACGACCGCTTTTTTGGGGCTTTATCCGACCAAAATAATGAAAACACGTCGTATAAGAATACTTATGCGACATGTTTTCATAGTCACCAAAAAGCAATTAACTGCCTTGCCCTTAATAATTCAGAGCCTATTCTTCTATAACAGCATCAGTCTCAAACAACTGATCCAAAGCGTTGTTATCCGCTACAGCACGCACCTTGTTCCTCACAGAGGGTTTGGTCATATCAAGCCTATAAAAATGCTCCGCACCGTTAAGTTTCTTTCTCGTAATTTCAATAGCTTGTGGTGAATATAGATCGTAAAATAGAATT
>LSQX01210885.1_pt2 | contig 66404 bp, 66 predicted proteins | sample 654561 | NCBI WGS metagenome assembly LSQX01 (sample SAMN04489861, study PRJNA283612) | anaerobic digester metagenome | isolation source: 4 biogas reactors fed with cattle manure at either 37C or 55C with and... | place: Denmark: Kongens Lyngby | collected 2014
GGCCGGAGGTTCGAATCCTCTCACTCAGACCATTTTTTATTTTAGGTGAAAATTTTATGGGATATATAGAAAGAGAAAAGAGAAGACGTGCCAATAAACGGAAAAAGAGAATTATTGGCGGCGTTCTTTTTTTTATTCTCATTGTTGTTATTTTTTGGGTCATGCAAAAAAACAAAGAGATTATTCTGGAGAAGAATGTCTACACCAATACATACAATACCCATTTCTTTTTGTTTAAGGACATCGGGTATGTCAAATTGCAAGATTTCTCCATCGATGACTTGGCCATCGAGGAAGGGCAAAAGAGTAACGGTTATTTAAAACTCACCAAGGAGCCCATGACCTTGGATCAGAACTTCCTCTCAGAGCAAATCGGCACCATCGACCAGACCATCAACGAAAAATATTTTGAAAATTGGCCGTCGATCATCGACGAGATCAAAACCAATTATGTGGGTATGGCCAAGGTCAAAACGCAATTTGGACAAGAGGAAAGGGATAGAAAAATATTTTTGGTCAACTCCGTGCAATTTATGGGAAGTGATGAAAAAACTTTAAAAGAAAAGAAAAAGATTTACACCGAATTGCAAGGGGATCAAACCAGAAACATTACCTTGAGCGGTCTGCACTTGCCGTCTTCCGGCTATGTGTTTTCCACTTTAAACAACATGGAAAAGGTCGTTTCTCAATCGGCGCTGCCTTTTATCAACACGTCGTTTTTAGAAAACGCCAGTAAAATCGAACGCCAAGACGAAACGGCTCTCAAGGTAGTCAACAACGATCACATCTTTGCGGCTTTTGCCATGCCCGGTGACGGTATTATTTCCGGTGAGGCCGAAATGAAAGCATTAAAAAATCAGCACAGCGCGGATTACGAGATCAAAACCCGATCCGACTATTATCATTTTCTAGTACGTCGTGTCGATTATTTAAGGGATTATCCCACCATCAGCTTCTCCACCGATCATTACGATTATTCCGCTTACTTTGTAGATGTGCTAGAGAACGAAGAAAATGAAAATGACGAGAAGATTGTCGTTCTTCTCATTAAAGACTATGTAAACGTGTTTGCAAAAGAAATTATGATTCAACCGGACATTTATTTGGAAAAAGAAGATGCTTATATTTTGCCGCAAAGTTGTATTGACAAAAGAGATAACAAAACCTACGTTCAAGTTTTAGAAAAGGGAACCTTTCCCGAATCCTATGAAGTAGAGGTTAAAACAACCCTTCAAGGCAAAGCGATCTTAAGCTTGGACTCGGAACTCAACCGCAAGCTCAGTCCCGGTATGGTCATCAAAGTATATCCATAGGAGATAAAATGATAAAAGACAACATTGGAAATGTCCTCAAAACATTGCCGGATAGCACAAAGCTCATCGCTATTACCAAGTACCGCAAGGATGAAGAAATCCAAGAGGTCATCGATGCGGGGGTGTTGGATTTAGGAGAAAACAGAGTGCAGGAATTAACGGCTAAAATGTCTCGTTTTAGCCCATCGGTCCGTTGGCATTTTGTAGGACACCTTCAGCGCAATAAAGTTAAAGATTTGGTTGGACGGGTTCACTTAATTCACTCCGTCGATTCTTTGCGGCTTTTAAGAAAAATTGATCAGGAAAGTGCAAAAGCAGAAGTCGTCACGGCGATCCTCATTCAATTTAACATCGCAAAAGAACCGCAAAAATATGGTTTTTCTACTGAAGACCTCTCTGAAGTGATGGCAGTCCTTAAAACCTGCGATCACGTTGTATTAAAAGGTGTCATGGCCATGGCACCCCATACGACGGATACGGCCGTACAGAGAGAAGTATTTAGGAAACTAAAAGAAATCTATGATAGAATAATCAGTGATTATGACTTAAAGAATATAGCAATGGATACATTGTCCATGGGTATGTCCAACGATTATGCCATTGCTGTAGAAGAAGGATCGACAGCTGTTCGAATAGGTACAAAATTATTTACAGGAGAAGAGAAATGAACAAAATCACAAAATTTTTGGGATTGAGCGACGAAGACGAAAATTTCGAAGACGATGATATGGATCTTTATGATGAAGATGAGATGCAAATGGAAGAAGAACCAAGAGGCGTTTTTTCTTCGAGAGCACCAAAAAAACAACCTCAGGTTAAAGCTGATGGTCCGGAGGTTTTGGTTTTAGAACCCTCTTCTTTTGACGATGCTCCGGGAATTGTACGCAAAATACGAGACAATATTACCGTAGTGGTTAATTTGAAAAATACAGACTTGGCACAAGCACGCAAAATTTTCGATTTTTTAAACGGCGCTGTTTTCGCATTGGATGGTACCATCAACAAAATTGCGGATAACGTTTTTATTTTAGCACCCAGAAGAGTTTTCGTATCGACTGAAATGGACACTTCCACCGATTTTGCTACACCGATTCTGGAATGGGATGAAGACTGAGTATGTCATCTTTAAAGGGAACACTCTTAGTAGCAGGAGATATCTTTTTTAGAGTTGTTACTTATATGGTCATTATCAATGTGCTGATGAGTTGGGTCCCGGATTTAAGACGATCTAAGTTCGGGTCTTGGATTGCTAAAATGACCGATCCTCTTTTAGCACCTTTTAGAAAATTCCTCGTTGTAGGTACCCTGGACTTTTCCCCCATAGCTGTCATAGCTGTGATCAGAATCCTTGTGCAGCCCTTGTACATCCTAATGATCAACACTATTTTTTAGCCAATGCAAAGGGTAAGGTGCTGTGTGAACAGCCGGTACAGACAACAAGAGAACTTAAGATTACAAAGATGACAAAACCAATGGCTTTGTGCTTGCACAAAATGGCATTGGTTTTTTACGTTGTTTTAGAAAGAATATTGCAAGCTTTATGAACCCCTACGAAAAACAAGAAACCATTTTCATGGCACGACTCAAAGAAGTCGTGTCCCAATGTCACTATCCCTACTATTTCGATTTTTTAGATGTCCATCACCAGTCCTTGGCTGAAACCTATTTAAACAACAAACTTGTTTCCTATTTGCTTTGGGGTGGCTACGAAGAAGCTGAAAGGCAGATGCTCTGTGTCTACCCCGATGACTATCATGAGGACGATTTGTTTTGGCCCATTCGCCTGTGTAAGATTTCAGTTCAGTTTCCCTGCTCCCATCGTCATGTGTTGGGGGCTTTAATGGGTTTGGGCATTGAAAGAGAATGTATTGGCGATATTCTCGTCCATGAAAATTCCGTACAATTTTTATTCGTTGAAAGATTGGAGGAATTTATCGGTTTTTCCTTAACGAAATTAAAAGGTTATGACATTCAGAAAGAATTCGGAGACAGCTCTCAGTTAACGCCCATCCCTGTACAGGTTAAACAAATGCGCATCGTCGCGGCATCCCTCAGAGCGGACGGTGTCATCGCAAAGATTTGGGGCATGTCCCGAAGGGATGCGCAAAGAGCCATCAAACAACAACGGTTTCGGATCAACGGCAAACCTGTGCTCAAGGAATCCTACCCCATTGTTTCCGGGGACATTCTGTCTTTGAGAGGCAAAGGGAAAGCCTATGTCGCCGGTTTGGATGGGAAAACCAAAAAGGGCAACACGGTATTGATGGTGGAGAAATACATTTGAAAATTTATGAGGTTGCGACCAGCAACAACGAACGGTTGGATCGTTATTTGGAAAGAATGATGGTGGATGTCAGCCGTTCTCAAATCAGAAATTATATCTTGGAGGGCTTGATCACCGTTAACGGCGAAACGGTAAAAGCCGGTTACAAAATAAAAAATAAAGACAGAATTGCCGTTGCTTTACCGGAGACCGTTGACAACACACCCATCCCGAAGCCCATTCCTTTGGACATCGTCCATGAAGATCGGGACTTGTTGGTTGTCAACAAACCCAAGGGTTTGTTGGTTCACCCAACGGACAGTGAAAGAGAAAACACCTTGGTCTCGGCATTGTTGTATCTGAGCATTCCACTGGCTCAAAGTGGCGAGGCTTACCGTCCCGGCATTGTACACCGTTTGGATAAGGACACCGCCGGTTTGATGGTGGTGGCAAAGACACATGAGGCTTACCAAGCCCTGTCAACGCTCATACAAAACCGCCAAATAGAAAGGCACTACCTAGCCCTGGTGGAAGGGGTGATGGGGGAGACTTCAGGGCGCATCGATCAACCCATCGGCAGAAACCCCAAAAGCCGTTATCTGAGAAAGGTTGTTCCCGAAGGCCGCAGGGCGGTGACCCATTACGAAGTCCTGGAACACTATCCTCGTTATACCTTGGTTGGCTGCCAACTGGAAACCGGTCGTACCCATCAAATTCGCGTCCATTTAGCTTATCTGGGACACCCTGTGGTGGGGGATCCACTATACAACCAAAAGGGTACTTTCTATAAACAAAAAGGACAACTGCTGGTAGCGGATCGGTTGTCTTTTACACATCCGCTAACAGGAGATGTCCTTGCTTTTGAAATTGATTTACCCGACTATTTTAAGGAAGCGCTGAAAATCGCAAAGAATCTTTAAGCCTCCGACACTTGTTTCAAGCCCTCCACAATAGACTTGGAAGGTGTGATGTACATGGTGTTTTGGTGGGTATACACTACCATTCCGGGTTTGGATTTGTTGGGTTTTTTGACATGTTTGTATTCCACATAATCGATGGGTATGTTTTCCGATTGTCTGGAGGGACTGTAATAACCGGCCAAGTGCCCCGCTTCCAATAAAGTTTGTTCCGTAATAAACTTTCCGTCGGCTACCACCAATACGTGGGCACCGGGGGCATCCTTGACATGAAGCCAACAATCCTCATCTACTCCCATGCGCGTAGAGATGGCATCGTTTTGATAGTTATTCTTTCCGACATAAATGTCGAAACCTTCCGAAGAGATGAAGTGCATCGGCTTCGATTGATGGGTGCGCTTCTCTCTTTTGTCTTGTTGATCTTTTTTTCTGGCAAATTCGGAACGTCTAAATTCGTCCTGAATTTCCGAAAGCTCCTCTAATTCTGTGGAACTTTTAACCGAATTGGACATACTTTCCAAATAATAAATTTGATCTTTTACAATTTCCAATTGCTCCGCCACCAATCCCACCGCGCGTTTTGCTTTGTTGTAACGCTTGTAATAGCGTTGGGCATTTTGAGCGGGGGTTTCATTGATTTTTAAGTTGATTTCCACTTCCTTCATTTCCGGATCGTAATAATTGGGCAACATGACCTTGGTCATGCCCTTTTTCAATAGATGGATATTGGCGGTGATCAAATCGCCATACAATCTATAACGATCAGCTTTTTCCGTTCGCTTTAAATCCTGAAAAAGATTCTGTTGTTTGCGATAAGCTTTCTTGAGCAAAGTATCCAGACGGCTGGACAGGGAGTGGCTTTTAGAGCGATAGCGTTGCTGCTTATCTCTTAAATAGTAGTAGTCATCCAACATGGTGTTGACATTGTCGTAGGATTTCGAATCCTCTTGGGGCAAATGTCTCAAATGCAAAGTGGAAAAATCAATCACTTGCCGCCTGTGGGAATACACCTTGGGGTACGGCGCGCCTTGCACTGCTTCGATGACTTCGAAAAAACTCTGTACTAAAAAATCGGTCCGTTTAACGGTGAGATCTGACACGCAGGTGTCGGAGTCTAAACCGCAGCGGTAACAGATTTCCTCCACTACTCTGGGACTGATACCGAGAAAATGATCTAAAAAGAAGCGAATGATGGTACTCTTCTTCTCCAGATGTAACATGTTTTTAAGATCTTCTTGGTCAACAGATAAAAAGGAAATTCGATCATTTAAAGGTGGTGCCAAATAAGGATGTCCGGGAAAAATTTGGCGATAACGGTTTTCCGCTAAGCCTACTTTTTTAATGGCGTCAATGATGGTAGGGGTTTCATTTTCAGGGTCAATCAATAGGATGTTGGCATGGCGCCCCATAATTTCGATGATCAGCTTTTTAAGAACGAGGTCATTGTAGTCATTTTTTGCTAAAATGTCGAAGATCACGATGCGATCGGTTAAGTGTTGGGTCACTTGCTGGATAATGCCGTTGTTTAAGTGTTTCCTGAGTACCATACAAAAATTCGGTGGCGTTAAAGGGTTGGGCTTGTTATAATCCGTCATGTGCACCCTGGGGCTGTTGGGATTACAGGTTAAAAGCAGTTGATGGTTCTCCCCGTGGTTGTGTATTGTAAAGCGCACTTCATCTTGTTCCGGCTGAGTGATTTTGCGTACCCGCCCTCCGGATAAGAGTGTGTGCAGTTCTTTTGTTAAATGATGTGTTACGATTCCGTCAAAAGGCATAGGTCCTCCTTCACTAGACAAAACTTTTTATTTTTATGCATTATACATCAAAATTAAATTGAAGTCACGCAATAGCTGTGAATAAAGCCCAACATAGCGTCGCGTTCGTCGCTAAGATCTCTAAGCTTCTCTTGTATCATTTGAAAAAAAGTGAGATAATGGTAAAATGATCTATTAGAAGTATTGAAAGCAAATGCAAATGAGGAGAATCCTATGAGAAGTATGACAGGTTTCGGTCGTGCAGACTTTCGAGATCAACGAGCGGAAATCTCTATAGAAATACGAACCGTCAATCATCGTTATAAAGATTTTTTTATTAAAATGCCGAGAATGCTCAATGCCATAGAAGACAGAGTACGGGATTGTATCGGAAAGACTCTTAGAAGAGGGCGCATAGAAATTTTTATCAAATATCATCATTTGGGAGAATCCAACATTGAGTTGGTTTACAATCAAGACTTGGCCAAAGCTTATATCGATGTGCTCAGCGAGATCATGGAGAGCGACTCCAGAATTCAGCCTCACTTTAATGTGGAACTGGTTGCCCGTTATCCCGACATCGTCTCCACTAGGGAAGAACCTGCAGACTTAGAGAGTATCTGGCAAATTTTGGAGCCGACTCTCATACAATGTGTAGCAGATGTGGATAAAAGCAGACGTTCTGAAGGTGAAAAATTAAAAAAGAGCATGCTGGACCATTGCAGCTCCATCGAAGATATGACCCATTGCATAGCAGAACGGGCACCGGAAATGGTCGAAACATACGGTAAGGAATTGCGCGAAAAAATAATCGAGTTGACTGAAACCAACACCTTCGATGAACATCGCATCATGATGGAAGTGGCCATCATGGCCGATCGCCTTGCCATAGATGAAGAATTGACCAGGCTTCAGGTGCATCTCACCCGCTTCAGGGAAATCATCAAAAACCAAGAGGGACCGGTAGGACGTCAGTTGGATTTTCTCGTACAGGAAATGAACCGTGAAATCAATACCATTGGCTCGAAATCCAATTGTATTCATATATCCGAACATGTGGTCAATATAAAAAGCGAAATAGAAAAAATCAGAGAACAAGTTCAAAACATCGAGTAAATTTGAAAAGAGGTGACCATGACAGCACAAAAGGAAGAACAATTTTTCAAAAAAGAAAAGGGCTGTTTGATTGTCATATCGGGGCCATCCTGCGCAGGAAAGGGTACGGTAACCGAAATTGTACATCAACATTGCCCGGACATAAAATTTTCTGTATCTGAAACGACGCGCAAACCCAGACCCATGGAAAAGGAAGGTGTGGATTACTTCTACCAATCCGTTGAGAATTTCGAAAAAAGAATCGAAGAAAACATGTACTTGGAATATGCCAAGGTGCATGGTAATTACTACGGAACACCAAGGGACTATGTCGAGAAAATGATCGATGGTGGCTACGATGTCATTTTAGAAATAGATATTCAGGGAGCGGCGCAAATACGTAAAACTTTTAAAAAAGCAGTTTACATTTTCATTGCACCGCCATCCATGGAAGAATTGAGACGTCGCATTCATAGTAGAGGCACGGAAACAAAAGAAGAGATGGAGCGGCGCTTGTCCTGTGCTTATGAAGAAATGACCAATGCCGACGACTATTCTTATATCGTGATCAATGAAAACAAAGAAACTGCAGCTCGACAGGTGCGAGCTATTATTACTGCGGAAAAATGCAGGACAGAAAGATTAATCAATCATGTCTTGGAGATTTTAAAGAGGTAACCATGAACGAGAAAAAACTACAAGAATATATATCCAAGGGTATGCGTTATCCGGCCATCAACTCATTGATTAAAAAAGCCGGTAACAAGTACGCACTGGTTTTAGCAACCGCCAAGCGTGCTAGGGAAATCACCGACGGTGACGATGCGTTGTTGAGCATTGATGTGGAGAATGCGGTGTCTGTGGCAACAGCGGAGATCTCTGAAAATTTGGTACACATCTGTAAAGATGGCGCCAAAATACAGCAAACAGCATCGGATCAAGAAGAAGTACAAGAAACAATCGAAGAAGCCGATGGGATTGCAGCAGATGACAAACCGGATCAAATTGGCGATATGATATTGGACGATATTATTTTAGATTGAGCCGGCTGTGAGAATTGCGGAAGTTTATTTACGACAAAAAAGTAAAAAGATAGATCGTCCCTTCGATTACCGGATCCCGGACCGGTTGGTTGGACAAGTCAAAAAAGGGATGCGTGTGGTAGTCCCTTTTGGCAAAGGAAACAAAAGACACGAAGCCTTTGTCCTTGCCTTAAAAGGGGACTCGGATTTCGGAGAGTCTGTTAAAGAAATTTTGGAAATCATCGATCTGCAGCCAGTACTGAGCGAAGCGCAAATCAAACTATGTCAATTTATCCAGCGGTATTACGGTTGTCTGTTTTATGAGGCCTTGGTTCTCTTTACCGCACCCGTCAAATCGATCGTAACCGCTGAGGGCATCAAAGCCTATCAGGAGTCTATCCGCTATTATCGGTTACTCAAGGACGAGGCGGTTAGAGGTTCGGTGCAAAAGCGTATCATGGCGCTTTTAAGGGAATCGGATATCAGTCGGGAGGCCTTGGTGGCGGCGGCGGGCAATACAGCCAGTATTCGCAACTTAGAAAAGAAAAGGCTGATCGAAAGCTACGATGAGGCTTTGGCACTGTCCCGAAACATGAGTGTGCCAACTTGGGAGCCCACAGAATCTGATTTATACGACTGCCTTCTGGCTACAAACAAAGGGAAGGTGCCGCTGTATATCCGTTGCCCTAAGGGGGAGACACGGCATGCCTTTTATAGACGCATGATCGAAGAAACCCTACAAACAAAAGAAGGGCAATTGTTGTTGATTGTAGCGGAAAACAATTATATAACTTATTATCGCAAAGCGTTCACAGATTTATTCGGAACGCTTGTATCATTTTACCACGGCGGCTTATCTCAAAAAGAAAGATATCGCAACTACCAAGAAATAGCCCAAGGACACGTACGGGTGGTGATCGGCACGCGTTCTGCGTTTTTTTTGCCCTTTCGCCATTTGGATCACATCCTTTTGGACGAAGCCAACGACCCGTCCTACGCCGTACCCCACATGCCCAAATACGATATCGTTACCTTGGCATCCCGTTGGCAAGAAGACAATCCTCATACCAATGTCGTTCTTTTGGAGGAAGTCCAAGGGATTCGAAGCGTCAAAAATATAGAGGAAAAGCGTTGGCAAGAAATCCCATCTCCTGAAAATCTATCCCAATCCAAGATACATGTGGTCGATATGATGCAGGAAATGCGCAGGGGCAATTTGGATTTTATGAGCAAGGCTCTAAGGAAAAAGTTGGAAAAGAATTTGGAGACAGGTCAACGAACGGTATTTTTGTTGAATGCCACGGGCTACGCCAATTACGTCTTTTGCAAAGAATGCGGCTATGTCGAAAAATGCCCGGATTGCGAAGTCTCTTTTAAATATGACAAAGCAAATGCCTTGATGTATTGTGGCTATTGCGATCAAACAAAGGAATTTACAGGTACTTGTCCAAATTGCCATCAGAGAAAAGGTTATGGCCCCATAGGTTTGGGGATCGATCGCCTGATGGAGATTTTAAAAAAACGCTACCCCGAGCATGAGGTTCTCACCTTAGATGCCAGAGATACACAAAACAGCAAAGCTTACCGATTAGCCATGGAAAAAATCCAATCGGATTGGCAGATTCTCATCGGTTCATCCACCCTTCTGCGATTTTTCAATTACCCGGATCACATCGCCACGGTGGGGGTACTCTTGGCGGATATCGAACTCAATCGAGGTCATTACACGGCATCGGAGCAAGCCTATCGTTTTTTCAACTTATTGCGTACCTTGACGCCGGACGTCGAGGATGTGTGGGTGCAAACCCACCAACCCGAGCACTACGTGCTCAAAGGTTTGGAGAAACCCCAAAGCTATTATCAGGAAGAGATCGCCTTTCGAAAGCTGTTGCGTTATCCGCCCTATGGCAATTTGATACAAATGATGATATTTGGAAAACAACCTAAAGTTTTACTTAAAGACGCCGGAAAACTCTACGAATGGTTAAAGGAAGAGGGGTTAGAATGTTATAGATCTCCAAATGTCATGAGAATACGCGGTAGGGATCAATTCAAAACGACCTTAATGGTCAAAACAGAAAAATTAGAAAACTTTCACAAGGCGATGAAAACAATTGTCGATAAAAGGGAAACCTATGGTTTTACGTCAAAAGTTTCCATAGATGTCAACCCACTATACGGTTAGGAGAAAAAAATGGCAATCAGATATTTACGGGTCAACGATGATCCGATTCTTAGAAAAAATTCCCGTGAAATCACGGAAGTAGACGAACGTTTAAAAATTTTAGAACAAGATATGTTGGATACGATGTACGAACACGAAGGTGTTGGTTTGGCAGCCCCTCAAGTGGGCGTATTGAAACGCATCGTCGTCATCGATGTGGGCGAAGGCCCGATGACGCTCTTGAATCCGGAAATAACCGCTTCCGAGGGAGAGGTTTGCGAGGTAGAAGGCTGCCTTTCTTTTCCGGAACGGGCTGAGATGGTCCCCAGACCTGAAAAGGTGACAGTTCAATATCAAAACATGGATTTAGAAAACGAGGAATTGGAATGCGAGGGCTTGTTGGCAAGAGCAGTTTGCCACGAAGTCGACCATGTCAACGGTATTGTCTTTTTAGATAAAGCGGTGGAAGGTCAAAATGAAGAAAAATCTTAGAATCGTCGCATTCGGCTCCAGTGAATTCTCATGCCCGATGTTGGATGCCTTGTCCCATTCAGATTATGAGATCGTAGCCTTAGTGACGCAGCCCGATAGACCCAGTGGCAGAAAGCAAAAGATACGTTTTTTACCGGCCAAGGAGAAAGCCTTGGCATTGGGCTATCCCGTCTTGCAACCGGAGAAGGTCAAAGATCCTACATTTTTAGAAACGCTGCGAGAGCTGCAACCGGATTTATTTGTGGTGGCGGCCTATGGTCAGATTTTGACTGAAGAATTGTTAAACCTTCCTCCATACGGTGCCTTAAACATTCATGGTTCCTTACTGCCGGCTTATAGAGGGGCTGCGCCCATTCACAGAGCCCTGATGGACGGCTGTCCTGAAATCGGCGTGACCATCATGAAAATGGACACGGGGATGGATACCGGGGATATGCTCGCAAAGGATTGTATAAAGGTTGAGGACCACACCACGGTGGGGTCGGCCCACGATCAATTAGCTGAAATGGGCGCAAAATTGTTACTGGAAACCATAGAGGGTTACGTGAAGGGGACCATTCAACCCGAAAAGCAAGACGAAGCTTTGGCAACTTATGCAGAGAAAGTGGACCGCGATACGGGGAAAATCAATTGGGCAGATTCAACGGAAACCATCGTCAATTTGATTCAGGGAACAGATCCTTATCCCGGTGCCTACACGACCTTAGACGGCGTTAAAATGAAGTGTTTCGGAGCAGAAGCCTTAGCCTATTCCGGCAGCGAAAAGCCCGGTACGGTGTTGCAATCCAAGGACGCGCTGATCATCAAAACCAGCGACGGTGCCCTGACCTTAAAGGAAGTACAATTAGCAGGAAAGAGGCGTATGGATGCACCGTCTTTCTTGCTTGGTAGAAATATAGAAAAAGGAATGATTTTAAGTTAAGGAGAAAGCATATGTTTTTTTATGATTGGACCTTTATACTCTTAATACCCGGCATGATTTTGGCCGCATTTGCTCAAGCAAAGGTCAAATCGGCTTATAATAAATACTCTCAGGTCAGAACACAAAACGGCCTGACGGGCACACAAGCAGCTCGACAAATTTTGGATGCCTACGGCTTACACCACGTTCGGGTGGAACAAGTGGCCGGGGAGTTGACAGATCACTACGATCCGCGCACTAAAATATTGCGTTTATCCCAAGGTGTGGCCAACAACAACAGCATTGCGGCGGTGGGTATTGCAGCTCACGAAACCGGCCATGCCTTACAAGATGCCAGCGGTTATGCACCCCTGCGCTTTAGAAATTTCATCGTTCCCATCAGCAATATTGCTTCCACCGCTTCGTGGCCATTATTTTTAATCGGTCTCTTTATGGGTAACAGCAATATAGGAATGACCTTGATGAATTTGGGCATTTTATTATTCATCGTCGCATTTGCATTTTACGTCATCACCCTGCCGGTCGAATTCAACGCATCCTCCCGGGCGCTGAATGTCCTAGAGCAAAATTACATCGTCACCTCAGAGGAAAACCGCGGCGTTCAAAAGGTTTTGTCCGCAGCTGCACTGACCTATGTCGCCTCGATGGTTACGGCGTTGTTAAACTTGGTACGTTTGATTGCTTTGAGAAACAGTAGACGCTAATGGAAAATCCAAGAAGAAAAGCTTATAAGGTCTTGCTGGCCATCAATGGAGGCAAGGCCTTTTCCAATGAAGAGGTGCAAAAAAGCCTCAATGAACAATCCATGACCGAAAAAGACGCCCGCTTGTTTACGGCGCTGGTCTACGGTGTTTTGCAAAATCAAATGGCTCTGGACCTGATGATCTCACGGGGTATCAACAGGCCGATGAAAAAGCTGGATGCAGAGGCATTGGTCATTTTACGCATCGCCCTGTTTCAAATTTACTATTTAGACCGCGTGCCGGCTTATGCCGCAGTCAACGAAGCGGTTAAAACCGCCCAGAAATTTAAACCGGCCCTACGGGGGTTTGTTAACGGGGTTCTTCGTGGGCTTTTGCACCAGGAGACCACACCGGAAAAGGAAATAGAAAAACTTTCCGATTCCGACGAAAAATTTGCTTTAAACCATTCCGTCCCACATTGGATTACGGAAAAATATTTACAAGTCTATTCGAAAGAGCAAGTGGAAATTTTATTTTCAAGGCTCAACCGCGTGCCGCCCTTAACCCTGCGAACCAATACATTGAAGACCTCGCCGGATGGCCTCATGGCTGATTTGATGGCACAAGGCTTTGAGATATCCAAGGGAACGGTGGCAGAAGAGGCGCTGTATGTGGAGGATATTCCGGAAGAGCTGTTGATCACCGACACCGAATCCTATCGCCAAGGTCATTTTACCATTCAGGACGAAGGGGCTATGTTGGCGGGCCATTGGTTAGCACCCCAAAAAGGGGAATGCATTTTGGATATGTGTGCCGCTCCCGGTGGCAAGACAACCCATCTGGCACAAGCCATGGCCAACACCGGCACCATCGTCGCCAGAGATCTTTACGATCACCGCTTAGAATTCATTCGCAGTACGGCCCAACGCATGGGTTTCACCAACATACAAATCCAACAGGTGGACGGGCGGCTCCACAATCCCTCAGAATTTGAGCTTTACGATAAAGTCTTGTTGGATGCACCCTGCTCCGGTTTAGGGGTCATCGGCAGGAAACCGGAAATACGCTACCGAACAGACCCCAATGCCATTTCGGAATTGCTGCCCCTACAAGCTGCCTTATTGGAGAACGCCTTCAAGGTTTTAAAACCCGGAGGTTTTTTATTGTACAGCACTTGTACCGTCAACCCTGCGGAAAACGAAGAACAAATAGTTAAAATAATGGAAAAACACCCGGAACTGGCCATGGTCGAGCTACCGCCCTATTTGGACAACCATTATTATTGTCCGAAAGAAAGGGGTAGCGATTGTTTTTATCTTTGTAAGTTACAGAAAAAGGATAGAGGTCATTAAATGGCTTTAGAAAGAAAAAATATTTTCGGTTGGACTCTGAAGGAGCTCCAACAATTAGCCCTCGATGTTGGAGAAAAAAAGTTTAGAGGCCAACAGCTTTACGAGGGTTTGTATCGACAAAAAGTAAAAGATATCTCCCGGATCAAAGGTTTATCCAAGGATTTTAAGGAGCGTTTAAAAAAAGACTTTTATATTCATACAGGCCGCATCCTGCAACAGCAAAGCGATGACGGGACCTCCAAGTTTTTAATAGAATTTGAAGACGGTCAAACCGTGGAGAGCGTTCTGATGGATTATCATCACGGCATGAGTCTTTGTATTTCCACCCAAGTGGGCTGTCGCATGGGTTGTGAGTTTTGCGCTTCAACGAAAAAGGGATTGGTGCGCAACTTAACACCCGGTGAAATGCTGTCTCAAGTTGCATTGGCGGAAGAAGCCTCCGGCGAGCGCATCTCCAATGTGGTGATGATGGGCATTGGAGAACCCTTAGATAACTACGACAATGTTTTGCAATTTATCGATCTTCTCAACAACGCATGGGGCATTGGGCAGCGACATATCACCTTGTCGACCTCCGGCTTGGTACCTCAAATCCGTGCCTTAGCAGAAGAAAATCTGCAAATTAATTTAGCCGTATCTCTGCATCACCCCATCGACAGTGAGCGACAGAAACTGATGCCCATTGCAAAAACCTATTCCGTCGACGACTTGGTAGAGGCCTGTCGCTATTATTTTGAGAAAACCGGCAGGCGCATTACCTTTGAGTACGCCCTCATGGAAGGTACCAACGACAGTCTTCGAGAAGTCCGAGCTTTAGCGGCTATTCATCGAAGAATTCCTGTACATATCAATCTCATTCCCCTCAATCCCATAGAGGAAAGTGTATACAAATCGAGTCCAAATGTAAAAAAATTTGCCCTTGAGTTGAAAAGACACGGATTAAACTGTACAATTAGAAGAATTATAGGTAAAAATATCGATGCGGCTTGTGGACAATTGCGACACAAAGTGTTAACGAGGTGACTCTCCGATGAATTGTGCTTATTCCTCCCATGTGGGAATACAAAGAAAAATTAATCAAGATGCCTGTCTTGCGGCAACCATTGAATGCCACAATCAAGAATATTATATTTTTGCAGTGGCCGACGGGCTTGGCGGACATCGTTCAGGCGATGTCGCCAGCAACATGGCTGTCGATTACATCAAACAAAACGCCTGCAAGATGGAGGATTTATTTTCTCAAGAGGAATTACAGGACTTTGTCTCGGAAATGAATGCTGAGATGCTGGCATATGCCGATACCAATCAAGAGCTTGCCGGAATGGCGACGACCTTAACCATGGCAATTGTTTGTGGACAAGATATGTGCTTGGTCCATATAGGAGACAGCAGAGCGTATCGCGTCACTGAAAAGGATATCGAACAGTTGACGAAAGACCATTCCTTGGTACAAGTTTTGATGGACGAAGGACGCATTTCCAATCAAGAAGCATTGATGCATCCGCAAAAAAATGTGATTACTCGGGCTTTGGGAACAGACAAAAAAATCCGAACAGACTATTATCGATACACACTCCAAGCTGAGGATACGATTATGCTTTGTACCGACGGTTTATACAATATGGTCTTGGAAAAACGAATTCAAGAGCTGATTGATCAAGATGACTTAGAAGTGTCGGCAAAAAACCTCATCAACGAAGCAAACGATAACGGCGGTACGGACAATATTACCGTTGTATTGTTTACAGAGAAAGGGGCAAGCACCGATGATCAATAAAGTATTGAACGACCGTTACGAGATTCTGGAATTGATCGGGCGAGGCGGCATGGCTTATGTGTACAAAGCGTTGGATACCAAGCTGAACCGCTATGTAGCCATTAAAGTTTTAAGAGAAGAGTACACGGAAAACGAACAATTTATCAAAAAATTTGATAGGGAATCCCAAGCGGCCGCTGGCTTAACCCATCCCAACATCGTTTCTATTTATGACGTTGGGGTAGAGGAAGACATCTATTTTATTATCATGGAATATGTGGATGGCATCACATTAAAACAATACCTGAACAAAAAAGGACATTTGGATTATTTAGAAGCCATCGATTTTATCGTACTCATAGCGGAAGCCTTGAGTTGTGCCCATGAAAATAAAATCATTCATCGAGATATCAAACCCCACAATATCTTGCTGACAAAGGACAATACCCCCAAGGTGGCAGATTTCGGTATCGCACGGGCCATTACCAGCTCCACCGTTACCATGACCAATCAAACCATGGGCTCGGTACACTATATATCGCCGGAGCAAGCGCGAGGTTCCTTTGTTGACGAGCGTTCCGACTTGTATTCCTTAGGCATTATGTTTTACGAACTTCTGACGGGCGAGCTGCCCTTCGATGAAGAAAGCACCGTGACCATTGCCATCAAGCATATTCAAGACAAGTTGGTACCCCCTCAGGAGTTGCGTCCTGAAATACCGAACTCAGTTAACGAGGTCGTCGTGAAATTGACACAAAAAAAGCCCGATGATCGCTACCAAAGCATGGAAGAGCTCATTGAGGATTTAACAAGAATTAAAGAAGATGTCAACGCTGAAGTCCTCGGTGCATCGGCTGTGGTATTAGCACAGGACGGTGCACAAAATGCTGTCGGCGCCGGCAACGGTGTCTTTACCGTTACCACCGCCGCCGACCACCCCATGTACGAACCGGATTACGACGACACTTTGGATCAGGATTTTATCCAAGCGAAGCGCAAAAAGCGTAGAAACAATATTTTAGGTTTTGTTTTTGGCCTTGCCGTTTTGGCAGTTCTCACGGGCATTCTGATCAACACCGTCTTTTTAAAGCGCATTGTCATACCGGATTTAAATAACAAAAGCTTGGAAGAAGCGCAAAAAGAAATCACCGACTTGGGATTAGTCTTGGAAGTTGAAAAGGAAGTCAACGATGCCAATATCCAAGCGGGACATATTATCAGTCAGAACCCGGAGGCCGGTAAGGAAACCACCAAGGGTAAAAGCGTTCGGGTTACCGTTTCCAAGGGTGTTAAAAATGTTGAAGTTCCCGATGTACGCGGCTATAAAGAGGACGAGGCGATACGTATCATAGAAAATGCCCATTTGATGATAGAAAAAATTGAACGAGAACACAACAGCGAAGTTGAGTCGGGCATGGCTTACGGCATCAGCCCATCCGTGGGTACCTCCGTACCGGAGGGGACCAAGGTCACTTTGTTTATTTCCAAGGGCAAGGACTTAGTGGTTGTTCCGGGTATTGTCGGTTTAACCGAAGCCGATGCTCGGGCACGCATCAGCAACAACGGCTTAACCGTAGGGACCATTACGACTGCAGAAAGCGATTTTTACGCTGCGGGTTTGGTCATTTCACAAAGCCCCGCAGAGGGTACGGAAATTGAAAGTCGTACCGCCGTTAACTTTGTCGTCTCTACCGGAAAACCTAAGAAAACCGATCCGTTTTTTAAAGATGATAAAACGGACCCCCCAACACCTGCCCAACCGGAACCACCTCATACGCCGGGAGAGGAAACTTAATAGAACGGTGAACGATGAATAAAGAAAAGATAGAAGGATTTATTATAAAAGGAATCGGTGGATTTTATGATGTAAAATCTACCGATACCGGTGAAACCATTCGATGCTCTTTAAGAGGATTATTGCGATTAAAAAACATTACGCCGGCTATCGGAGACCATGTGATCGTCAACCAAGAAGATGACGGTCACTACGTTATTGAAGAGATCAAGGAGAGGCGTAATTATTTTTTGCGCCCGCCGGTTGCCAATGTGGATACAGCTGTGTTGGTCTTCTCTATGAACAACCCGCCACCAAATTTTGGCGTTATGACAAAACTTTTAGTGCAATGCGAATACAATAAGGTAGAGGTGATTCTCTGCTTCACAAAATCCGATCTAGCAGGGGAAAAAGCCCTTTCAAACATTCAAGACTATTTGTATGCTACGGACTATCCCATGTACATCGTGGGGTTTGATGAAGAACGGGATCGGATGATCCACGAGATTAGAGAGCGCCTGATCGGCAAAACATCGTTTCTGGCAGGCCCCTCCGGAACGGGCAAATCGACTTTGATCAATGCCATGATTCCCGAAGCACAAATGGAAATTGGAGAAATCAGCAAAAAAGTGTTGCGCGGACGTCATACGACCCGACATGTGGAGCTGGTCCCCTTGGAAGCGGGTGGTGCCATTGTGGATACACCGGGATTTACCTCCATAGAATTAGGGGAAAATATCGAAAGGGAAACTTTAAAATATTATTTTAGAGAATTTGATAATGCAGGGTGTAAATTCAATGATTGTGTTCACTTAAACGAACCGAATTGTGCCATCAAAAAGCAATTGGAAAGAAAAGAAATATCGCCACAACGCTACAAATTCTACCTTCAACTGCTGGAAAAAACGGAGAACAAATACTGATGAGAGTAGCCATTTTTGCAAATGGTCATTACGGTAAAAAAAATGAAATTCAAGAGACATTTAAAAATAGGATCTACGACCGTGTGATCGGCGTCGACGGTGGTTCGGATTTTTTGCACCACATCGGGTACCGTCCGGATCTGATCATCGGCGATTTGGATTCCATCGATCCCCATACGAAAGCCGATTATATGCAAAGGGGTGTGGAAATTTTGGAATATTCGCCGGAAAAAGATGAAACCGACACACAATTGGCAGTTACCGCCGCCTTGAAAATGGGTGCTACGGCCATCGATGTCTATGGCGGTGTGGGATCGCGCTTTGACCATAGTTACGGCAATTTACTTTTGTTGAACGAATTACTGGCAAAGCAAATACCGGCGACCATCATCAACTCGGAGCAATGCATCACCCTCGTAGATCAAGAGCTGCATTTGAATTTGCCAATAGGAACCACCGTTTCCATACTCTCATTCAGCAATGCTTGCGAGGGCGTCACCCTCGAGGGTTTTCAATATCCTTTAAAGGATGCCACCCTAAGGCTCAGCAATCCCGGCTATGGAATCAGCAATGTGACCTCTGAATCCACACAGAGTATATCCCTTAAAAAAGGTGTTCTGATGGTCGCTGTATTAACCACAGATGGACACAACAAAGTATTGTAAAGCATCCAACGAGCCCCGGAATTGAATTCTCCGGTGGCTTTTTTTATTTAGTGCCATGTCCTTAAATCAATGGGATACCAAACCCTGTCCATCCGTGGCGCTAGGGTCCTATCAACTTAATCGGGGTACATAAAAGCAAGGTGGGTGTTGCCATAGAGCCTCAACAAGAAGATCGACACCGGTTTCAATCTAAGAAATGAAAAATTATAGAAGTTTCAATTTTCAATTGACATCATGGCTGGGTTACCCTATACTGAAATGGTATTCAAAATCACATTACAAGTTGAAGCGAAGGAAGTTGGGTGTAACTCCCACGCAGTCCCGCTGCCGTAATTGAACGATTGAGATCCAACGGTTCATCCGATGAAACGTCTCACAACATCGTTCTTAAGTCGGAATACTTTGCCATACCGATGTAATTCTGTTTTTACGAGCGATGAAAACAGAGTTGATGCGTTAATCAATTCTCTGAAATTGATTAACCAAAAACGTGAGCCTTCGCTGTGGGCTCTTTTTTTAGCCCAAAATCGAAAGGAGAAAAGTTTATGAAAAGAATGGTTTTGTGGTTGGTCATCGGTGTGCTGATCCTGTCTTTATGCAGTTGTGCGCCGAACAACCGGAGTGACGGTACAACCGATCAAGCGGCGGACACAGCGGATGAGGTGGAAAAAGAAATCACCTTGACGGATATGATGGACCGAGAAGTGACCATCAAAACCCCGGTGAAGCGGGTTATCGTCAATCAATGGGACGCGGCGGAAGCTTGCATAGCCGTTGTCGGCGAAGACTTTACGGATATGTTTGTAGGGGTCGGCTCCTCGGGCAGTCTCAAAGAATTTCAAAAAATATAAGGAGAAAGGTATCCTAAGCTCCAAGACTTACCCGTCATCGGAGGAGGCGGTAAACAAGGTTATGATGTGGAGCAGATGATTGCATTGAAACCCGACCTTTTTATTGTGAACACCTCCAGCAGATTCAGCGAAAAACCCTTGGAAGCTGCAAAGAAACTAGAAGAAGTGGGCATTCCGACCTTGATGTTGAGTATGCCGAAGGATCCATTCTCCGCCCCACAAGAAGCGACAAAGCTATTGGGGAAAGTCTTTAACAAAGAAGAGCGAGCAGAAGAGATCAGCGATTTTTTAGACAAGCAATTTGCATTGGTCTCGAAAAAAAACCTGCCGGATAAAGCCGAAAAACCCACGGTGTATCAGGAAAAAGGTTCCGGCTCCAAGGACGAATACGACTCGACCGGTATTCAAGACGGATGGGGGAGTATCATCCAATACGTCGGCGGCGATAATATTGCGGTTGGTCACGTCGGTGAAACGAGCAAAATAGACCCCGAGTATTTGATTACAACGGATCCGAATTATATTTTTGTAACAGGACATCTCGGTTATCTCACACCGGCAGAGGCACAGGAAAGTATGGACAATACCGTTGGGCAATACATTCAACGCACAGGCTGGGATAAGCTCTCCGCAGTCCAGAATAAAGACGTATATACCTTCTTCCACGATCATGCCAGAAACTATTTTACCTTTTATCCGACACAAAAAATAGCAAAAATTCTGTATCCCGAAGAGTTTCAAGATTTGGACCCGGATGCAAATTTAAAAGAGTTCTATGAAAAATTCATGTTACTAGATTATGAAGACGGCGTTTGGTTTTACAAATTAGGTGAATCCCTCGATGAATAGCACGACCCGAGAAGCGCGACGCATTTACAGATCTCTCACTTATAAAAAAGTGTTGTTGATTGTCGGATTATCCATCATGATCCTTGTCAGTACACTCGTCAATCTCTTTGTCGGCAATGCAGACCTTACCTTAGGCGAAACACTAAAGGGTTTGGTAATGAAAGCTGATGCGGTGAGCAATTTTGTCATTTGGGACTTGCGCATGCCTGTAGCGTTTTCAGCTGTTTTTATTGGAGGGGCTTTAGGGATTGGAGGTTGCGAAATGCAAACGGTTTTAAGAAACCCTATGGCGAGTTCCTACACTTTAGGGCTTTCCTCGGCAGCCTCCTTCGGCGCGGCGTTAGCCATTGTCTTAAGGATTTCGATTGTACCCGGCGTGGGCAATCTCTTGGTGACACTTAATTCCTTTGTGTTTTCATTAACTGCCGCTGTTTTAATCCATGCGTTTTCGCGAAAAAAAGATTCAGACAGATCCACCTTGATCCTCTTCGGTATTGCCCTCAATTTTTTATTTTCTGCATTAACCCAGATTTTGCAGTACGTCGCCAACGAGTCGGACCTGCAATCCCTGGTGTTTTGGTCCTTTGGTAGTCTGACCAAAGTCGGCTGGCCGAAGCTGTGGGTGATCATCATCGTTACCTTATTGTGCTTGGCGTATTTCGGAAAAAACGCATGGAAACTAACGGCCATGGCCTTATCCGACGAGTCCGCACAAAGTTTGGGTGTCGATGTGCAAAAAACCAGAAGAAATACCATTCTCGTCATCGCCTTTTTAACGGCAACTGCCGTCAGTTTCGCCGGAACCATCGGCTTTGTGGGATTGGTTTCTCCACATATCGCACGCATCTTGTGTGGAGAAGATCAGCGGTATTTCCTCGTCACATCGGCTTTAGTGGGTTCTTTGCTTTTGTCGGTGGCGTCTATTCTCAGTAAAACCTTGGTTCCGGGAACGCTGATACCCGTTGGTCTCGTTACCTCCATCATCGGTATACCGTTCTTTGTCATGCTGATATTCAAAAAGAAAAAGGGTTATGTATGATTTCAATAGAAAATTTATCGTTTCAATACGACGAGCATCCGGTATTGGCCAACCTATGCCTTAATATTCGGGAGCCCTTAAACATTATTGTAGGTCCCAATGCCGCGGGCAAATCGACCTTGTTAAAATGTTTGTTCGGTTTGCTTCCCGCAAAGGGCAAAATGGCATGGAAGGGCGTATCTTTTTCAGAAATGACAAAAGTGGAACGTATGGATTTAATGGTTTATATGCCTCAACACGATGTGGGGCAAACGGCCTTAACTGTTTTTGAAACGGTTTTATTGGGCAAGCTGGGCTCTCTGAGTTGGAAAGTCCGGGATGAGGATTTAGAAATCACGCTCAACGCCTTAAAAGAGCTGGGAATCGAGAACCTGGCTAAGAGATATATGCATCAATTGTCCGGCGGGCAAAGGAAATTGGTTTCCATCGCCCAGATATTGGTGCGGGAACCGGAAATTATTCTGATGGATGAACCCACCAATAATCTCGATATGCAAAAACAATTGGAATTGTTTACCATTATTAAAGAGGTCATTGCAGAAAAAGACATCATGTTTGTTATCGTCATGCACGACTTAAACCTGTCCTGTAGAAATGCCGATTCCATCATCGTTCTCAACCAAGGGGGTCAGTTGTACGATCAAGGGGCACCTCGTGAGATTATTACAAAAAAAATGCTACGAGATGTCTACGGCATAGACGCTTACGTCACCGTTGACGACAACGATGTGCCGCTTATTTCTCCCATCTGTTCTCTAGGAAAAAAACAAAAAAAGGATCACTATTCATGAAAACACAGGTATTTATCGTTTCTGCAGGTCCCGGCGCCTCGGATTTAATTTCCTTGAAAGGGCATCGACTCATTGAGCAAGCGGATTTAATTTTTGCAAGCGAAAGATTCATTTCCAAGGAGATGCTCGCGCACATCAAGGAAGGTTGTCGCATCAAGGACCATTTTGAAAGCGACTATGACGAAAAAATAAAGATGATCGAAGACACCATTCAGTAGGGCGGTGTGGTTGTCTACTTGACCATGGGCGACGCTGTTCTTTTCGGCATGGTGTGGGGGATGATCGATCGTTTGGACAAACTCAGCATACCTTACGAAATTGTGCCGGGCATCAGTTCATTTAGCGCATCCTGTGCATTGATCAAAAGACAAATGGTAGGCCTCGGGTTGTCCCACACAGCGATTTGTTTGTCTGCCCATGATATCGAAGAGAATGAAACGTACTTTGATACCGTTGCTTCTTTAAAAGCGAGTCTCGCCATATTTATGGCCGTTTCTAAGATTTCGTTGGTAACGAAGGTTTTAAAGCGACACTACCCAAGCGACACACCGGTTGTTGTGGTTTCAAAGGCAACCTGGCCGGAAGAAGAACTGGTAAGCGGAACCCTAGAGACCATACAGAAAAGTGTTGAAGCGGCCGGAGTTCAAGACGGTATGATTTTGGTCGGTGAGTTTATAGATAAAGAATACGATTACGAATTAGAAAGACAATTCATGGAAAGAAAGCGCAGAGAGCGCCGGAACACATAAGCATTTTAATACAAAAATACCCTAAAAACATTTCGTCGTGACAACACGGTGAATTGTTTTTAGGGTATTTTTTAAACCGGCGAGCTGCACACCATTAGGCGCGTTCTACTCTGCCTGAACGAATGCAATTCGTACATACATTTTTTCTTTGGGATCTGCCATTGACTAATATTCTGATTCTTTGAAGGTTCGGTTTCCAAACGCGTTTACTATGTCTGTTTGAGTGGGACACGGTATTGCCGGAGGAGACACTTTTATGGCATACAAAGCATTGTTTTGACATGTTCTTACCTCACTTATAATACTTTTTTAAAACAGGGTATATTATAACATAAAAAAATAGGAAAATGCAACAGAGATTTTGACAATACAAGCTAAATTATGTAAAATAGTAGAAAGCGCGTATATAAGGAGATCGAAATGAGAAAGACCAACGCTTTAGGTTATATAGAAATATCTAAAAAAGCGATAGCGGATATAGCAGGGAATGCCACTACCTCCTGTTACGGTGTGGTAGGCATGGCACATAAAAGAGGAAAAGACGGTTTAATAGAAATACTGAGCCCGGAATACAATAGTAAGGGCGTCGGTATCGAATTTGAAGACGATAAAATTGTGATCGAACTGTTCATTATTGTCGAAAGCGCAATTAAAATTTCCACAGTAGCAGAAAATATTATCGATACGGTCAAGTATCGCGTCGAAAAGCAGACCGGTTTCAAAGTGAAACGCATCAGCGTGAATGTGGTAAGCGTCAGATTATAATGGAGGAGTTATGAAAACGGAGAGAATTGACAGCAAATGCTTAATAAAAATGCTGAAATCTGCTGCGGTCAATTTAGAGGCCCATAAAGCAATTGTAAACGAGCTGAATGTATTCCCGGTGCCGGATGGTGATACGGGAACCAATATGTCCATGACTTTTAATAATTCTGTTCAAGAGATGCTCAGAATCAACCACGACGATCTTTATTCGGTGGCTAAGACGGCATCCTCCGGTGCATTGATCGGCGCTCGGGGTAATTCCGGTGTGATTCTTTCTCAGATACTGCGGGGGTTTGCTGACGGCTGTAAAGGCAGGAGAGCTCTGGACATCCAAGGCTTGACCTTAGCTCTTCAGTCATCGGTGGAAGTGGCCTACAAAGCGGTCATGAAACCAACCGAAGGCACCATATTGACCGTTATCAGGGAAATGTCTGAATTTGCAAACGCCCAATATAAAAACTACGACGACCTGGAACTATTTTGCAAAGATGTGATGGAAAGCGGGTGGAAATCCCTGCGGAACACGCCCAATCTTTTGCCAATTTTAAAAGAATCCGGCGTAGTGGATTCCGGCGGTCAGGGTTTGATGTACCTCGTGGAAGGGGCCTACAAAGGGCTGACGAACCAACCCTTGGAGGGCGACCAATTGATCATACAAAGAGATTACAGCGATCGACTGGTCGACGATTCCCACATGCGGCCTGAGGACATTCGCTTTGGTTATTGTACGGAATTTATTATCAAAGATGCCGCAAAAGCAGATGAAGAAGATTTAAAAAGCTATTTTGAGAGCATCGGCGATTCGGTTTTGGTCATCAAAGAAGAGGACATTGTAAAAGTTCATCTCCATACGGACCATCCCGGGGATGCCTTCGAGAAAGGCCTGACCTTCGGACCTCTCATTCATATGAAGGTTGATAATATGATGGAAATGGTTCAAAGAGAATCCGTCATGGAAACCGGAGCTCAATCGAAACCCAGTTTACCCTATGCTTTTATTGCTGTATCCCCCGGGGAGGGCATCAGCGATATGCTTAAAAAAATCGGTGTAACGGAAATTATTTCCGGCGGGCAGACGATGAATCCCAGTACCCAAGACTTTTTAAAGGTCATCAACGATATCAACTCGGAAGAGATTGTTATATTTCCCAACAACAGCAACATCATCATGGCAGCGGAACAAGCAAAGGAAATCTCCGAAAAAAATATTTATGTGATTGAGACCAAAACCTTACCCCAATGTGTCACGGCATTGTTAACCTTTAATCCCGAAATGTCCATAGTGGACAACGTGAGTGAAATGGAAGAGATCATCCAAACCGTTAAAACGGGAGAGGTTACCTTTGCGGTTCGAGATACCAAAGTCAACAAGAAGAAAATTAAAAAGGGCGATATCATTGGCATCACTGGGGGAGATATCGTTTCCAACGGAGGCGACATCGAAGGGGTTGCCCAAGCGCTGATAGAGGAGATGGTTGATGAAAACTCCGAATTGATCTCTGTTTACTATGGACAGGATGTACCGGAAGACCAAGCCCATGCCTTGGTAGAGACGTTAAAAGATTGCTACGACGAGTGCGATGTAGAAATAACCTATGGCGGACAGCCGCTTTACTATTATATCCTCTCTGTAGAATAATAGGGTGCGTTCAACTTACGATTCACAGCATTTTGGTGTAGCTTTAAACCTTACATAGGATAGGATAGCCCACAATTTGAAGTTGCGCTTCAAGTTGTGGGCTTTTGTCCAGGCTGTTTTCTTGGTAAGAGGCATTTATGAAATTGAACCAACAGGTTACCACCTTAAAGGGCATCGGTCCCAAGCGGGCCGCTGCTCTAGCCAACAAACATATTGTTACAATCAAAGACCTGCTCTTTTTATTTCCAAGGCAGTATGAGGATAAGAGTGTTTTTTATTCGCCCCATGTCTTGACTGAAGGAAAGGTTACCATTACCGTCACCATTCATTCCAAGGGTTTTTCCTATTTCCCTAGGCGAAACTTTTCGATTGTGGGTTACCAAGCTTGGTGCCAAGAATTGGACGGTTCCATCAAAATTTCTTGGTACAATCAACCCTATATGCTTAAAAATGTTCGTTCAGGCGAAGAATATTATTGTTATGGTAAACTGTTCAAGGATAAGGGAAGCTATACCATGGTCAACCCAAAGTGCGTTTTAAAGTCCGATCCCGGCAATTTTTTTGAATTGACTCCGATTTATCCCAAAATAGAGGGTGTTCCCCACAGTTTGATTCAAAAAACCATTGCCGATTTCTTAAAGGAACCCTTTGAGAATTCAGTTTTAGATCCGCCCTCATGGCTGATGGCAGAGCTGCAGTTACCACGATTTTTTGAAGCCTTGCAGGGAATCCATTGTCCGAAGAATCAAAAAGAAATAGAAAAAGGCTACATTCGAATCAAAGTAGAAGAGGCTTTAAAAATCCATCTGGGTATTATGCATTTCAAACAGGATTTTAAGCAAAGCGATTTTGAATTATCCCGTTGGGAAAAGATCGAACAATTTGTTAGATCCTTACCCTTTACTTTAACCGAAGGGCAAAGCGCTGCCTTAGACGATATAGTTCTCGATTTGAAATCCGGCAAGGTGATGAATCGACTCATTCAAGGAGATGTCGGCAGTGGCAAAACGGTTCTAGCCGTCATCGCTTGTTTTTTTATGGCCATCAACGGCTATCAAAGTGCTTATATGGCACCGACGGATATTTTAGCAAGGCAACACCACGCTACATTTAAAAAATTCTTGGAGCCCTTCGGCATTCAAGTGGGTTTATTGACCGGCACATTGAACTCCGAGGAAGAACGCATCACAAAGGAAAAGATGCGCACCGGCGAAGTGGCCGTCGTCATCGGCACCCATGCTCTCATTCAAGAAACAACAGATTTTTATCACCTCGCCTTCGTCGTAACCGACGAGCAACATCGTTTTGGTGTTAAACAACGGGCTAAATTGGCCACCAAGGGCGCAGGCCCCCCACATGTCTTGATTATGAGCGCAACTCCCATTCCCAGAACCTTAGCTTTGATTCTGTACGGCGACTTACATGTGTCGGAAATAAAGGAAAAGCCCAAGGGACGCAAGCCCGTCAAAACGTTTTTTTATAGAGAAAAATATTGGCCTAAAGTTCTTGGCTTTCTCACAGAGCAGGTGGCTCATGGGAATCAGGCCTTTGTGGTCTGTCCCTTTATCGAAGAGTCCGAAGGTATGGAAAAGGTGCGAGACGTTCAAAATGTTTACGAGGAAGTGCGGGAAAAAATAGGACAAAATTGTCGTATCGGGTTGCTCCATGGTCAGATGAAAAACGATGAAAAAAACAAAGTCATCGATGGTTTTACAAAAAAAGAAATCGATATCTTAGTAGCGACCACCATCATCGAAGTGGGTATCGATGTTCAAAATGCCAATGTCATGGTCATTTTAAGCCCCGAACGCTTTGGGTTGGCACAACTGCACCAATTGCGGGGACGTGTGGGTCGAGGCAAAGCACAAGCCTATTGCATTCTATTGTCCGATACGCAAAACGAAGACACCTTAAAACGCATGGAGATGTTGGTAACCGCTCGAGACGGCTTTGAAATTGCAGAGAGAGATTTTGAACTCAGGGGCAGTGGCGATTATTTCGGAACCAGACAACACGGCTTACCGAGGTTTTTTGCCTTGGATCCTTTAAAAGATTTAGAAATCATAGAAAAAACCAAAAAAATTGCTGAAGCTTTATATCAAAGCGGCAAAAAGGAAGATATGATTTACAAAGATCGGATGATCGCCGACTTTGAAGTGGAAACAGAAGAGATTACCCTCACTTAGGAGTTGCCATGCGCATTACATCGGGAAAGAAAAGAGGCTTACGCTTAGAAGCCATACACGAAGATTGGATTCGCCCCACATCGGACAAGGTGCGCCAAGCAGTGTTTAACAGCTTGCAGACCGAGCTGGACGATGAAACCGTTTTTTTGGATTTATACGCCGGCTCCGGAGCCATGGGGATAGAAGCCTTGAGTCGCGGCGCACAACACGCTTATTTTGTGGATCAACACCCCAAGAGCATCGCATTGATTCAAAAAAACATTCGAAAAGCAGGTTTTGAAGAAAATGCCACGGTCATTCGCAGTACGGCTCAAAAGGCTCTGGACCTTTTATCGAAAAAGGGAATCCGGGTGGATATCGTCTATTTAGATCCGCCCTATGCAGATAGCGCACAATTGGAGGCGGATGCTTTTAAAATGATAGAACAAGAAATACTAAAGAAAAATGGAATTATGGTGCTTGAATATAAAAAGAATGATATAATCAGTATAAACATCAAAGAACTGAACTTATTTAGAGAAAAAACATATGGGTTAGCCAAAGTGGAGATGTATCGTTTGGGGAGTAGTCATGATTAATGCAGCATTGTATCCGGGAAGTTTCGATCCTTTAACAGTGGGACATATCAATATTGTAGAAAGAGCAGCTAAAATGTTTGACAAAGTCATCGTGTGCATCTTTTACAATTATACTAAGAAGACACTCTTCACCAAAGACGAACGTTTGGCGATGCTCATTGAAAGCTTAAAACATTTAGACAATGTAGTGGTGGATACATCCGACAAAATGCTGGTGGACTATGCGGCCGATCAAGGTGTTACGGTATTAATCAAAGGACTTAGAAACACCCAGGACTTTATATACGAGTCGGAAATGGCTTGGGCCAATCACCGACTTAACGATCAAATCGAATCTGTTTTTTTAATGGCGGAAGCCGGTTATCAATACCTGAGCTCCTCTGTTGTCAAAGAAATGGTCGCTTTCGAAGGTGATATCAGCGGCTTGGTACCACCGAATGTCGAGATAGAAATAAAAAATAAACTAGGAAGGAAGTCGATGAAATAATGAAGGTATTGGAAAGACTGAAAGAACTAGAGGAATTAATTGTCTCCGGAAACTCCTTACCATTTTCGTCAAAAGCATTGGTAAACCCGGTAGAAATGACAGAGATTATTGAAGAGATCAGAGAAGAGTTGCCAAGAGAACTACAAGAAGCAAAAAAAATTGTAGAGGAAAAAAACCGTATCCTAGTTGAAGCTCAGAACGACGCAGAAAGAATTAAAAACGAAGCCGAAAAAAGACTGGAAGAGTTGATCAATACCAATGAGATTACCAGAAACGCAACGGCGCAGGCGGAATCTATTTTAGAGAAAGCCAATACGACTGCGAAACAAATACGGGTCGGTACCAAAAAATATTCTGAAAAAATGCTATACAGCGTTCAGGTTCAATTAAAAGAACTCAACGATCAAATAGAAAAAAACAGGGAAGAGCTGAACAACATCAAGTAGGCACTGGGTATTGCAGAGGGATAGAACGACAATACCGGGAGTACCCTCTATGGGCGAAACGCTAGCGTTCTTTGACGACGTATCGACTTTATCTTGAATCGCTTAAAGTCGGGAGCATGTATCAAAGAGAAAGATGCCAACGGCACCCGGTTCTACACCCTATGGATACCACTGCGTGTCTGTATCTACGAAGGCCGGAAGAACGTTTAAGGACCGAAAAATTCATAATCAAAATGAACAGCGCGAACACTTAAAGATTTGTAATCTTACAAGTCCTTTTTTTAAAAAAAGAAAGAAGCTATGATAAAGTTAGGAAAAATACAAGAATTAGAAATTGATAGAATCACCCCCCATGGGGCCTATTTAAAACCGGTTGGATCTGCGGACGGCAGCGAAGCGGTCTTATTGCCCCAAAAGGAGTGTCACCGTTTAGAAAAAGTTGGTTCGGTACTGGAGGTTTTTATTTACAAAGACTCCGAGGATCGGCTCATTGCAACGAAGAGAAAGGCAAGGATAACCTTAGGTGAGATAGCGGTGCTGAGGGTGGTGGAAATGACAAAAATCGGTGCTTTTTTAGACTGGGGTCTGGAAAAGGACTTGTTTTTGCCCTTCAGCGAACAGGCCGGAAGAGTGTACAAGGGGAAAAAATACCCCGTTTACCTTTACTTGGATAAAAGCAATCGGCTCTGTGCCACGATGAAATTGTATGAACACTTAGAATCTCAGTCGCCTTATCAAGTGGGAGATAAGGTAGAAGGCGTGGTGTATCAAATCAACAAGAAAATAGGTACCTTTGTGGCGGTAGACCATCGGTACCACGGCTTAATCCTGCAGCAGGACGACCCCCGTGCACAGATCGGCGAAACCATCGAGGCCGAAGTGTCCCAAATCAGGTACGATGGTAAACTGACTTTGAGCTATAAACGCCAAGCTTACAAACAGATCAATCCCGATGCAAAAAAAATATACGAGATGTTGGTCGACCATGGGGGTGCTTTACCCTATGGAGATCAATCGGATCCAAAGGAAATCAGAAAAGTTTTTGATATGTCTAAAGCCTCTTACAAACGTGCTATTGGGCGCTTGTATCGAGATCAAAAGATAGAAATAACACCTGAAGGTATTCGCTTACTGAAAAAATAAAAAATAGTCTATGAAAGGCCACGGAGTTGGTGTATGATGTCACCAACAACAAAGAGGTGAGAATATGTTAGCATCCAAACTTATTTTAAAATGTCTAGAACTGGAAGGTGTCGACACCATTTTCGGTTATCCCGGTGGGGCTCTGTTGCCGCTTTATAACGCATTAATCGATTCGGATATCACCCATGTGTTGGTGCGTAACGAACAAGCAGCACCCCATTGTGCTTCGGGCTATGCGAGAGAAAAGGGAACAGTCGGCGTCTGCATGGCAACATCGGGACCCGGTGCTACCAATCTGATAACCGGTATTGCAACCGCATATATGGATTCCATTCCCATTGTAGCCATTACCGGTCAGGTTAATCGAGCGCTCATCGGAACGGATGCTTTTCAAGAAGCGGACATTACCGGTGCCACCCAGCCTTTTACAAAACGCTCCTACTTGGTGACCAATGCCGACGATCTTCCCAGAATTTTTAAAGAAGCGTTTCATATTGCGCGTACAGGAAGACCCGGTCCGGTTTTAATTGATATTCCCAAGGACGTTCAAGAAGAAAATATCAAAATCTACGATTTTGATAAGCCTGTAAATATTGTCGGTTACAAACCCCATTATGAAGGGCACACAGGACAGATCAAAAAAGCAATCAGAGTGATTAAATCCGCAAAACGTCCGGTCATTTACGCCGGTGGCGGTATCGTTTTAAGCAAAGCGGAAGAAGAGCTCATTACCTTTGCAGAAAAAAATAAAATTCCCGTCATCACCACCTTGATGGGTGTGGGGTGTTTTCCCCAAACCCACCCCATGTACTGCGGTGTCATAGGTAGTCACGGCTATCAATACACCTCCGAGATCATGGAAAAAGCAGATCTGTGTTTTTGCGTCGGCGCCAGAATGTCCGATCGAGGCACCACACCCTCTAAGGAGCTGATAGACGATATGATTTTAGTTCACATCGACATCGATCCCGCAGAAATAGGTAAAAATGTCTACCAAACCAATATACCCATTGTCGGGGATGCCAAAATCGTTTTAGGGCAATTACTGGAAAAAGATATTGGACTGCAAACGGAGCAATGGCACGAAGAGATTCGTGAAATCAAAGAGCGCATTCCGGTGGATTACAGCGAAAACATTCCTTACGTCGGTGTCAATCCGAAGTTGGTTTTTAAAACCCTGTCCGATTTAACCCGTGAGGAAACCACCTTGGTGGCGGACGTCGGTTTAAACCAGTTTTGGGCATCTTTATATTTTAAGATTTACGGCGGAAGAAAATTTTTTACCTCCGGCGGTTTGGGAACCATGGGGTACAGTGTGCCGGCAGCCATCGGCGCCTATTTGGCAAAGGAAAATGCCGACAGGCAAATCGTCGCGGTCTGCGGTGACGGATCCTTCCAGATGTTTATCGGAGAGTTGGCCGTTATCGGCGAACAAAAGATGAATATCAAAATCATCATGATCCGCAATAGGAAATTGGGAATGGTCCGCCAACTACAAAAGAATGTATATGGCAAAAACGGTTACTTTGGAACCGATCTCAGTTTTGACATCCATTTTGATAAAATTGCCGAGGCCTACGATCTCGAATACTATTGCATCGATTCCGACGACGCCATCGAAGAGCAATTGACGAAGGTGTTGCAATCCGACCAATCTTGCTTGGTAGAATGCGTGGTCGATGAGGATTTCTTGTATATTTAAATAAAGAATTGGAGCAAAAAATGAAAAAACACGTATTGTCTTTATTAGTAGAAAACAATTCCGGCGTGCTCAGTCGCATTGCCGGGTTGTTTGCCAGAAGAGGTTACAATATCGATTCCCTAACCGTCGGCATTACGGAAAACACCAAAGTTTCTAGGATCACCATCGTCACTTCGGGAGACGAGAAAACCTTGGAGCAAATTAAAAAACAATTGAACAAAATTATCGACGTCATTAAAGTACTGGAAATAGACCCCGATAAAGAAGTTTGCCGCGAGTTGGTATTCATCAAAGTCAAAGCCACGGATGGCAACCGTTCGGATATTATCAGCATTTCCAAACTCTTTAGAGCCAATGTGGTGGACGTGGGTAGAGAGAGCCTTGTTTTTGAAATTACCGGTATTTATTCTAAAGTAGAAGCCTTTTTCAGAATGATGGAACCCTACGGTATTTTGGAATTTGTGCGTTCCGGAGCAACCGGCTTACAAAGAGGAAAAAATTTACTGTAAAGAGGAGTATATTTTGTGACTGAAAAACAACGAGGTATGCTATACGTCGTGATTGCGACGATCATGATGAGCTCCGGGGGGCTGCTGATTAAAAGCGTAGAGGCCAACCCCGTAACCATTGTGGTTTGTCGCGCTTTTTTTGCCGCTTTGCTCTTCCTACCCTTTGTTCAATGGAAAACCGTGGCCATCACCAAGGATTTTGCCATTCTGGTGTCGATGTACATCCTGCTAACCGTTTGCTATGTAACGGCCAATCGATTGACCACAGCGGCCAACGCCATTATTTTGCAGAGTACGGCACCCCTATGGCTCTATTTGGGTTTGTTGATGAAGGGAGAAAAAAAACTAACCGGCTTTGAGGCAGCCACCCGGGGGCTCATTTTACTGGGTATCGTGATTATTTTGTGGGGAGAGAGCGGCGTCGTCACCAAGGAAATGATGTTGGGGAATTTTTTAGCGATCATTGCCGGCATCGGTTACGCATGGGAACAATACCAGTTCGAAAAAACCTATCCCATGAACGATGTGGCCATCAACGGTTTGATGAACCTTTTTATGGTTATCATCGTAAGCTTGATCTTTCACAGGCAGGTCGATATCACTCAAATACCCGGAATGAGCTGGCTGTACCTAGCCATATTGGGATTCTTACAAATAGGGATTTCCTACTACATATTCATCAAGGGCGTACGGAAGATATCCGCCTCGGAAGCATCCGTCCTGTGCTTATTGGAACCGATCTTAAATCCGATTTGGGTTTATTTATTTATAGGAGAAAAACCCACCATCTACACCTTGGTCGGTTTTACTGTGATTTTAATGGGAATTGTTTCCCGTTACCTACCCATCATTCGCAAAGAAAAATCAAGAGCGTGAGGTCATCATGAAAAAAATCCAAGAGATTATTGAAACCTGTGGCAAATCGGAAGGCAACCTGATTTCCATACTGCAAAAGATTCAAGAAGAAGAAGGTTACATCTCCGTGGCAACCATGGATACGGTCTCCCAAATATTGGAGATTCCCGTTGCCAAAATTTACGGTGTCGTCACCTTTTACTCTCAATTTCGCTTAAAGCCCGTGGGGAAATATTTGATCATGTTGTGCCAAGGTACGGCATGCCATGTCAATGGCTCCGCAGGGATCGAGGAAACCATTACCGAATATTTGAAGATCAAAGACGGAGAGACAACCGCCGACGGACTGTTCACATTAGAAAATGTCGCATGTTTAGGCTGCTGTTCGCTTTCACCGGCTATGATGATTTCCGGAGAAACCTACGGCGAATTGAACGATAAAAAAGTGATTAAAATTTTAAAAAGTTATCAACAATAATCGCAACCAACGAAGGAGTAAAAATGAAAGAGTATACCATCGTCATCGGGAAAGGCTCCTGTGGTTTAGCTGCCGGCGCAGAGAAGGTTGACGAAACCTTTAAAACCTTCATCAAAGAGAAGAATTATCCCTTTCAGGTGCGAACCACCGGGTGCAATGGCAATTGCTACCAAGAGCCCATTGTGGATATCTACGATACACAAGGAAACAAAACGACCTACGTGAATGTGCACGAGGCGGATGTTGCGACCATTTTGGAAGAACACCTGATCAAAGGGGTGCCGGTTAAGGAGCGAATGGCGCCGAAGCCCACCAACCGCAAACAACAGGTGCGCATTGCCTTGGATCAATGCGGGATCATCGATCCCGAAAACATCGATCACTATATCGAAACCGGAGGTTATCAATCGGCCCGAGAAGTGTACCGCTCTTGGACACCGGAGGCCATCATCGAAGAAGTCAAGATTTCCGGTTTAGCGGGACGGGGCGGCGCCGGTTTTCCCACCTGGTTTAAATGGAATGAAGCTAAAAAAGCAGAGGGATCTCAAAAATACATGATCTGCAATGCAGACGAAGGCGATCCCGGTGCTTTTATGGATCGTTCCGTTTTAGAAGGCAATCCCCACAGTGTTATCGAAGGCATGCTGATCGGTGCCAAGGCGATTGGTGCAGAAGAAGGTGTCGTGTATGTCCGTGCGGAATATCCCTTAGCCATTGCGCGATTAACCCGTGCCATCGATCAAGCCCAGAAAAGAGGCTTTTTAGGCGAGGGCATCTTCGATACCGAACACCGCTTTCATTTAAGAATTAAAGCCGGTGCCGGTGCTTTTGTCTGCGGCGAAGAGACGGCTCTCATCGCATCTCTGGAAGGAGAGCGGGGGATGCCCCGTTTAAAACCGCCTTTCCCTGCACAAAAAGGCTACTGGGGTCAACCGACAAACATCAACAACGTGGAAACCCTCGCCAATATACCCTGGATCTTTAAACACGGTGGCAAAACCTATGCAGAATACGGCAACGAAAACTCCAAGGGAACCAAGGTGTTTGCCCTGACGGGCAAAATACAAAAAGGGGGACTGGTGGAAATTCCCATGGGCTATACCCTTCGGGATGTCATCGAAGATATTGGAGGAGGCGTTCGAGAAGGCCGAAAACTCAAAGCGGTTCAAATGGGTGGCCCTTCCGGTGGGTGCATCCCTGCAGAAAAAATAGATACCGTCATCGACTACCCCTCCGTCAGTCAAACAGGGGCCATCATGGGCTCCGGTGGCATGGTGGTTATGGACGACACGACCTGTATGGTGGATATGGCGCGATTCTTTTTGGACTTCACCAGAAAAGAATCCTGCGGGAAATGCAATTATTGCCGTATCGGGACCCTGCGTATGCTGGAGATTTTAAATCGCATTACGGAGGGTAAAGGTCAGGATGGGGATATCGAACTCTTGGAAGAACTCTGCCTTAAAGTCAAGGAAGGCTCCATGTGCGGTTTAGGCCAAACAGCGCCGAACCCCGTATTAACGACCCTTCGCTATTTTAGAAACGAATACGAAGACCATATTTATAAGAAAAAGTGCACGGCCCACAGCTGCCGCGCGCTACTGACCTACACCATCGATGAAGAGGCTTGCGTCGGTTGTACCCGCTGCGCGAAAAATTGCCCCGTCCAAGCTATTTCCGGGGACAAGAAAAAACCCCATGTTATCGATCAAGAGTTGTGCATACAATGTGGCAAATGCTTAAAATCCTGCAAATTCAATGCAGTTTTAGTAGATTAGGATGGGACCCATGGCAACTATACAATTAACTATCAATCAACAAACGATCGAAGCCGAAGACAATCAAAGCATTTTAAAAATTGCTCGAGACAACGGCGTTGCGATTCCTACCCTTTGTTACGATGAACGCATGGAGGTTTACGGTTCCTGCGGTCTATGTATGGTGGAAATTCAAGGCGCTCCCAAACTTTTTAAAGCCTGTGCCACCATGGCTACCGACGGCATGGTCATTGAAACGAATACCCCTCGGGTCATCGAATCGAGAAAAACAAACTTGGAACTTCTGCTCTCCAATCATATCGGCGATTGTGTCGCGCCCTGCGTCCTGGCTTGTCCCGGAAAAACCGATTGTCAAGGTTATGTGGGGCTCATCGCCAATGGCGAACACCAAGAAGCTCTCAAGCTGATCAAAGAACAATTACCATTGCCTGCATCCATCGGGAGGGTTTGCCCCCACCCCTGCGAAACAGCCTGTCGAAGGGGAGAGGTGGAGGAGCCGATTTCCATTTTATGGCTCAAGCGCTTTGCAGCGGATCTGGACCGAGCCAAGGGTATGTTCATGCCCAAAATAGCCCAAGACAAAGGCAAAACCGTGGGTGTTGTGGGCGGTGGCCCCGGCGGTTTAACCGCAGCTTATTTCTTAAGGACCATGGGCTATGGCGTGACCGTGTACGACGCCATGCCTAAAATGGGCGGAATGTTGCGCTACGGTATTCCCGAATACCGTTTGCCGAAAAACGTCGTAGACGACGAAGTTCAACTCATTGAGCAAATGGGTGCGCGCTTTGTCAACAACGTAGAAATCGGCAAAGGCGAAACAACCTTGCAAGCCCTACGAAATCAACACGATGCCCTGTACCTTGCCATCGGCGCATGGCGTGGGGGTACCATGAACATAGGAGGCTCCGATGGCGTGGAGGTATTGGACGGTATCGACTTTTTGCGTCGAGTCTCCAACAACGAACCCTTTGCCATCGGAAAAAGAGTGGCCATAGTCGGCGGTGGGAACACCGCTATGGATGTGTGCCGCACGGTGGTTCGCTTAGGCGTGGATACGGTTTACAACTTGTACAGAAGAACCCGGGCGGAAATGCCGGCAGAAAGTATCGAGATCGATGAAGCCATCGAGGAAGGCGTTATATTAAAAAACTTGGTGAACCCCATCGAAGTTTATCCGAACGCCGAAGGCGGTATCGACCGTTTGGTACTCCAAAAGATGAAATTGGGAGCGCCCGATGCTTCTGGACGCCGTCGCCCGGTCAACATAGAGGGTGAAACCGAAACCCTGGAGGTGGATACCCTCATTCTGGCCATTGGGCAATACCCTGAGTTGCAAGGCTTCGACGATTTGGAAACCACCAAATGGGGAACCATCGTAGCCGATGTGCAGACCTATCGCACCAACTTGGAAGGTGTCTTTGCCGGTGGCGACTGTATCAACGACGGCGCGACCATCGCCATTCAAGCCATTGGCGATGCCAAACGCGCAGTCGAATTCATAGATCAATACCTACAAGGAGAGGCGATCACGTATCGCGCTCCCTACTATGTGACCCGGGAAGGCTTAGACCCGGAAGAAATCGAGAAATATAAAAAGAACAAACGCCCCACCATGGCACAAATGGAAGCGGAGGCTCGGAAAAACAATTTCATGGAAATTGTCCATGGCTATACCGAAGAGCAAGCCGTCGCAGAGGGGAGTCGTTGTTTGGAATGTGGATGTCACGATTACTTTGAATGTCAATTGGTGAACTACGCCAACGACTACCAAGTGGCACCGGAAAGGTTTGCCGGCAGCCTCAACAAACTTCGGATAGAGGACGACAATCCCTTTATTTTGAGAGATCCGAACAAATGCATTCTTTGTGGCAAGTGTGTGCGTGTTTGTGACGAAGTGGTGGGCATCACCGCTTTAGGTTTGGTAGAAAGAGGTTTCGACACCTATGTGGCACCGTCATTGGATCGAACGCTACAGGAATCGCCCTGTATCTTTTGTGGGTCTTGCATCGATGTATGCCCAACCGGTGCCTTAGGGGCTGCCCCTGTGGGCAATAAAAATGTACCCGCCGATTACACAATAGCAAAAACCATCTGCGGCTTTTGCTCCTCCGGCTGTTATCTGGCTGTAGAAACCGACGGCAACACCATTTTCCACACCGTAGCCGATGAAAAACAAAACCACCGCAATGGTGTTATTTGTGGACGCGGTCGTTTTGGTACCCAATGGCTTCAAGGTGAAGAACGCCTGAAGACACCCCTCATCAAAGAGGAAAGCCATTGGCGCGAAGTGTCCTTGTACGACAGTGTCATCGAAATCGTTAAAAAGAGTCAGACCATTCAGGCCAAATACGGTCAAAATGCTTTTAAAATAGCACTCTCACCAAGATTAACCTTGGACGAAGCCCTGGCCTATCGCTTCATTGCCTCTCAGAGAGGCATCGAAGTTGTCAGCTTTTCCGCATCGCCTAAGGTAGAAGGAATCGACTACGGCAAAGTGTCGCTGGATTACGAGGTACTGAAACAATCTCAAAAAATATTAACCTACGGCCTCAATTCTAAAGACCAACCGGTTCTATCCAATCTGCTTCTTCACAAGCAAAAGGCGGGGCAAGTTATCGAAGACGACCGGTCCGCTATTTCCAAGGCCGATGCTCAGACAAGCATTCTGTGGGGACCTCATCTAAAATTGGAAGAGAGAAAAACCCTGTGGGAAGAGATCAAAAGGTTGGGCTTGGAAGGGCGATTGATGATTGTGGAACGCTACAACAACAGCAAAGGTTTGGAAGCTCTGGGTATCAGCGCACCGACGGATTTGGAGGAAGTGAAAGGGCTGTTCGTCATCGGCGAGGATATAGCCTGGCAAGGACCAAAACCGGAGTTTTTAGCCGTTGCCGACACTTGGATGACGGAACTGGCAGAAAAAGCGGATTTGGTACTCCCGATGCAAGCGTACCCCGAAGTAGCCGGACACAGCGTGAACGCCGAAGGCAAACTGGTTCGCTTTAAAGCGATTCAAAAAAGCCCCATGGCTTTTACGCATACAGATTTCATTTCTGAATTGAGTCAAGCCTTTAACGTAGAATGGGGTGCTCTAGAAAAAGAAGTGCAAGAAGGCTTAAGTGCATTGAAACACAAGGATCAACCGATGAGCTTTCAAGATACCTCAGGTTTGAGTGAAGAAAAAAATACCCATGCATTGATGGCAAAAATTGAAAATGCATTAAAAGCTTATTGGTAAAAGAAAAACTGCCTCCCGATCGAGTCGGGAGGCAGTTTTATGTTGACAATCAACGTTTTTTTCTTTTTCTGCTACCCGGTGTTTTCTTTTTATCCAAGGTCTTCGTCGTAACCCATAAGAGATAAAATAAAAAAGCAAGAACGAGGTAAAAGGAAGTCAAACCCAATTTATGGAAAATAGTATCCGCTAGGAAAGACCCGATGGCGGAGAGCACAAAATAAACGATCCCCAATGCAAAAAAAATTTTGGAAAACGTTAAAGCGGTTTTACTTTGCCACTTAAACATTAGAGTATAAAGCGCATAAATGAAAGATAGATACAAAATCGTCGAAAATAAGCCGGCTAAGCGCAAGGCTTCGTTGTTTTTGATCGTACCATACCACAACAGGTTGGGATCCAGTCGTCCCACAACCGTCATGATATGCACCCCTAAGGTTAATAATAATAAAAAGCCGGTTGCCAGTTGTATCAATCTTATTTTTTTGTTTTGTCTCATAATCGCCTCCAACTACATTATACCATGTAAAAGAAAATATAAAAATCATTCAAAACACCAAAGAAGGCGCCGTAGGGCGCCTTCTTTGGTGTAAAAAAAGAAAATCAGGTTTTTTTCTCGAAGTTTTTATTTTTATTTGATTGCAATTTTTGGTTGCAGGTTACGTGAGCAGAACAACCGGAGCAACCACCGCCACAACCGGATTGACCTTTCTTCATAAGTCTAATTTGGTTGAGAATAACGGCCAGTGTAAACAAAACGATTAAAACACCGGCAATATAATTGATCATAAAATCACCTTCTTGTTTGTTAGTGTAACCTTATTTTATACCCCTTTAAATCATTTGTCAATGCTTCAAAAAAAACATTGCATTCGAATTAATAAATGCTACAATATGTATTAGATTTAAAAACAAGTGTAGTTAATGGAGGGATTATGGAAAATTTTGCCGGTCACTTTGTTTCGGTGGTTTGGGATATCATACCGATTTTCTTGCTTCTATTTTTAATCACAGGTATCCTGTTTTTTAATTATTATCGCATTAAAAGAGAAGAAGAACTGGCTGTACTCAAACAAATAGCCCAAATACTCTATGAATTAAACTATCGAGAAAACAATCAATACTAAGGAGTTGCAATGGAGATGCTTAAGGAAACAGATGATAAAATTTTTAATTTGATTGACGAGGAACTCGTCAGACAGCAAACGCATTTAGAGTTAATCGCTTCAGAAAACTTTGTGTCCGAAGCGGTGATGGAGGCGATGGGCTCCTGTTTAACCAACAAATATGCAGAGGGTATTCCGGGGAGCCGTTACTATGGCGGTTGCGAAGTGGTTGACCAAGTGGAAACCATTGCCATTGAAAGAGCAAAGAAATTGTTCGGTGCTGAATATGCCAACGTACAAGCTCACTCCGGTGTACAAGCGAATACAGCGGTTTACTTTGCATTGTTAGAACCCGGCGATAAAGTTTTAGGTATGCGTTTGGATCAAGGTGGCCATTTAACCCATGGTTCTAAAGTCAATCTATCCGGTAAATACTTTAATTTCATATCCTACGGTGTTGACCCCGAAACCGAACACATCGATTACGATGAAATGGAAAGGCTGATTGTCGAAGAAAAGCCGAAATTAGTCGTTGCCGGTGCATCTGCTTATCCGAGAGAAATAAAATTTGATAAAATCGGCGAGCTGTGTCAGAAACACAACGTCCTCTATATGGTAGACATGGCCCACATCGCAGGCTTAGTTGCAGCGGGAATGCATCAAAACCCCGTCCCCTATGCCGATGTCGTTACGACGACCACACACAAAACCCTAAGGGGACCGAGGGGAGGTTTGATTCTATGTAAAAAGGAATTGGGTCCTAAAATAGACAAAGCGGTCTTTCCCGGTACCCAAGGGGGCCCACTCATGCACATCGTTGCCGCTAAAGCGGTGGCGCTCAAGGAAGCTTTGAGTCCGGAATATAAAACATATCAGGAACAAGTTGTTAAAAATGCTAGGAAATTAGCAGAGTCTTTAACTAAAAAAGGCATCCGCATCGTTTCCGGTGGTACGGACAACCATTTATTGCTCATGGATGTGGGTTCCATCGGTATGACGGGTGTGGAAGCAGACGAGTTGTTGAGCGAAGTCAATATTACCGTCAATAAAAATGCCATACCCAACGACCCACAACCACCTAAAATTACCAGCGGTATTCGTTTAGGAACACCGGCGGTCACCACCCGTGGTTTGATGGAAAAAGATATGGAAGTATTGGCAGACGCTATCGCCATGACGCTGATCGATAAAAAGAAAGAAGAAGCCAAAGCCTTGGTAAAAAGTTTAACCGACCAATATCCACTGTACAACAGATTGTCTTGTAAAAGAGTTTCTTAATAAAAAAAACAGCCTCATAAAAACATGAGGCTGTTTTTTTAAGTGCAAAAGCGAAAAATGCTGTACTAAAAAACTGTGGTGCCAAAGATCCTAAAGACTGTGCGACGATAAAAGCGTGGCATTCAGAAGTTGTTGAATCCCATACTGGTGTCAGGTACAATTGGTTTTTGTAATACAGATTTTCCAGTATTAGACTGGATACAGTTTTACGCTTCGTGTATGTTTAAATAAGCGTGAAGTCTTTGCGCTAAAACTGCAGCGATGCCGGCTTTTGCGATATCGCCGGGTATAAAGGGCAGAACTGCGGCTATAAAAGCATTTTTCCAAGTCAAAGCGGCAAAAAATTTCAACCATACCAACCCGAATCCATAAATAATGGGCATCCCCACACCAACAGCGATGAGAAAAGAATGAATGATCTTAGGTTGGTTTTCATTTTTTTCAAGCATCCAACCCATCAAAAAGACCGCTGGCAAATAACTTAAAAGAAATCCGCCGGTGGGACCCAAAAGTGTACCTAAACCCGCTTTACCGCCGGAGAATATGGGCAAACCAATCGCCCCAAACAATAAATACAGCGCAATGATGATCAGAGAGTTTTCCTTTTTTTGACTCAAAGCAATGAGATTGACCACCAGGGTTTGAGCGGTAATGGGCACACCCCAAGGTAAAGGAATACTGATGTATGCGGAAAGACTGAGTATCGCCAAAAGGATGGCGCTATGTACCATTTTTCTTGTTGTCATAAAATCACCTCGTTATCATAATTATCAAAGTATAGCACAAAGAAAAAGCGTTGTCACATAAAAAATATAAAAAATGTGACAATAGACAGGGCATCAAAAAAATTTATTAAATGTGAGATTGATTGAAAACTTTTAGGATCTCTGTACCTCTTGTTCCGTCGCACCAGTATTGTAAATAAACACCAATCGCTCAGGTTGATCAAGGGTTCGCGTCCTTAAAGGCCACCATTTCGTGTTGTCAATTGATTTTTGTGGATAAGACGACACTTATCAGCATCCAGTCAAGCTTTCGCTTTCAATTCCGAAAGCTCCGTCAACAGAGTATTTAAAAGATCTTACTGTCACGCCAGCCAAGCCCTTATCCGGCACTTGGCTTTTATGATATACTGAACTCTGTACTCAAAGCTCATGGTATCTATGCCGAGAGTTTGCGTGATGAAGGTTTAGTTCAACGCATAAAATTGGTATAATGAATTGAGAATTAGAAATCATGAGTCAGAATTCAGATAAACAAATCATAAATATAAGGAGTCAAGATGAACACTTTACAATTAGCGGAGATACTCTTTCCCCATATCGACAAGGATGTCGCGTATTACGAAGAAAAATACCCTTATAGAACTTTAGGCAGTTCTGCCAAAGTCACAAGATTGGGACCGAGCCCCACAGGTTTTATCCATTTGGGAAATTTATACGGTGCGCTCATCGACGAGCGTTTAGCCCATAGTGGAAAGGGTCTGATGTTTTTGCGCATAGAGGATACCGACGAGAAACGCAGAGTAGAGGGAGCCGAGGAACTGCTCATCCATTCCTTAGAATATTTCGGTATTCATTTTGACGAAGGCGTCACCTTGGAAGGCGAAGTTGGAGATTACGGCCCATATACACAGAGCAAACGGGTAGAGATTTACCAAACCATCGCTAAGGACTTGGTGCGTCGGGGCATCGCCTATCCCTCCTTTCAAACCGAAGAGGAGTTAGACGCCATTCGTGCAGCTCAAGAAGCAGCCAAAGCGCCAACCACCGGTTATTACGGTGAATGGGCTGCGGATAGAAACTTAACCTATAAAGATATTGTCGAAAAATTGGAAGCCGGTTTGCCCTGGGTTCTGCGTTTAAGATCCACCGGGGATGCGACCAAAGCCGTCGATTTTAAAGATGCCATCAAAGGCAAGATAACGGTATACGAAAACAACCAAGATGTCATCTTACTCAAAACCAACGGCGTGCCCACCTATCACTTTGCCCACGTGGTGGATGACCATTTGATGCGGGTGACCCATGTGGTACGGGGTGAAGAATGGCTGGCTACTTTGCCGATTCACTTGGAGTTGTTTGATAAGTTGGGCTGGCGAGCACCGGTGTATTGCCATACAGCACACTTAATGAAGCTGGAGGATGGCAAGAGGAGAAAACTCTCCAAACGCGAGGATCCGGAGCTTTCCTTGGGCTTTTATATGGAAACCGGTTATTTTCCCCAAGCGGTCAGGGAATATTTAATGATCCTTTTAAATTCAAACTACGAGGATTGGAGACGCCATAACCCAACCAAAGCTTTAGAAGAATTTTCGTTTAAAATCAACAAATTGGGAACCTCCGGTGCCCTGTTCGATATGAATAAATTAGATGATGTTTCCAAAAACACCTTGGTGACTTTAAGTGAAACCTACATTGCAGATTTTTTAATTGAATGGGCAAAACAATATCGGAAGGACCAAGTTTCTCTTTTAGAAAAGCACCGAGAGGAAGTTATCAGGCTCTTGTCTATTGGTAGAAAAGGTAAAAAACCGAGAAAAGACCTGGTGCACTGCCAACAAATTTTGGACTTTATCAGTTACTATTTTGATGAAACCTACGCTATCGTGGACGAATTGCCCGAGAATGTAAACAATCAGGAAGCCGTGGCTATTTTGGAGGACTACCGGAAGACGTACGACCCTGTCGATGATAACGGTCAGTGGTTTGAAAAAATGAAAGCCATCGGAGAAAAATACGATTATACCGGAAATATGCGGGCATATAGAGATAATCCCGAAGCGTATCGCGGTAATGTCAGCCATGTGTCCACGGTTATTCGCTTGGCGTTGACAGGTAAAAGAATTTCGCCGGACTTATGGGAAATACAACAGATCATGGGCAAGGATAAAGTCGAAAAACGCATCGCCTCTTATCTTCAAAAAATACAGCAGGCTTAAATAGCAAAGAGAATTCAGACTTTTGTCATAAAATTACAAGAAATTGGGTGCCGTTCCGCCTTTAGTTGTTGTTAAGATTTAAGCATCACTTGTTAAGATAGAGTCAGAAACATTTATTCAATCGTCTAAGAACGGGGGTAACAATGCTGAATGAAAAAATAAGTGATGTGACGCCAATGGCCGACATTTTAAAACATCTTTATAGTGAATATCCAAAGGAATCGGTGGAATTATACCGAATCGCCAATCAAATGATGAAGGATTTCGCTGCCATCGAAAACAATTATGTGGCAGCCATCAGAGAAGTCAACACGCGTTTGGAAATCTTAAGCGACGAATTTCAAAGTTTGCATCAACGCAACCCGATTCACACGATTAAAAGTCGTGTTAAATCTTCCAAGAGTATCGTCGAAAAACTTTGGCGAAGAGGCTATGAAATCAACAAAGAGTTGGCCATCGAAAAGATTGAAGATATTGCGGGTATTAGGGTAATTTGTCCGTATATTGAGGATATCTACACCATTCAAACCCTGTTGCTCAATCAAGATGATATAGAACTCCTTTGCACAAAGGATTATATAAAAAAACCAAAGGATAATGGTTACCGAAGTTTACATCTGATTATCAGTGTTCCTGTTTTTTTCTCGGACCACAAGGAAATGGTCAAGGTGGAGGTGCAAATTCGAACCATCGCCATGGATTTTTGGGCAAGTTTGGAACACGAAATTCGATATAAAACCATCGAAGAATTCAACATACCCAGCAATGTCAGCGATGAGCTGAAGGAATGCGCCGAAATCATCGCAGAAGTCGATCTGCGCATGCAAAATATCCATAATTTTGTCATCGAATAAAAAAGGCATTTATAAACCCATAATGCATTAATAAGGCAAAGAACCACAACCTGAAACAGATTGTGGTTCTTTGCTTTATAACGACATTCACTGATGGGAAATTAAAGGAGTGGTTAGTCCAATAGAGAGTACTCATTTCGCACAATATCTGCCGCCATGCTGCACAACACCACGGAGTCTTCGATATGCATGTGAAAGGATAGGGTTTTGTCAAAAAGAATTTGGAACCCTGCAGGGAAGTCCTCATCTCCTGCCCAAAAACGCAATTGTACCGGTATTTTTGGAGTAAAATAACCAGTGGCAATCAAGCGATCTATAGTACCGGATACTTCAAACTTGAGGCTTTTTAAAAGAGAAGCCAGTTTTTCTTTATCCGCTTGGTGATAAAAGTGCCCCATGGGGTTGATGACGGTGTTGATGATGCTCGGATAAAAGACATTGCCGCCGGGCTGCTCCTTATAGGAAATCCATTGGTGGGACAATGGAATATTCTTTGTAGAAGAAAAAGAATTGAGGATAATTAATCGCCAATTGATGGGCGGGTTGATAGAAGTGCCTTTATACAAGATATTGCCATCTGGATAAAAGATTTGAAAATCCTTGTGAAAACATTGAAGCTCAAAATACTTCTCCTTGTGATGGTAGGTGCAACCGGTATTTTTGGCGATTTCTTCCGGGGTCAAACTTTGAAAACGACGGATACTCTCTTCAAAGGCATCTTCATAGGGTGTAATCTGCTCGGGGCCAATCAAATAATTCTGCATAATTTCTCCTCTTTCAGTACGTTCTTAATTTCTCAAATTTCGCTCTATGATATAATAGCATACATCAATTTGATTAGCAGGGAACCCATGAAACAATTCAAACAGATTACAGACTTTTTAATTTATCGAAACAAACGCTATCACCTGATTGCAACGGAGGGTGATTCTCTTTGCGATGTGACGGATTTTGATTTGTATCCCATATCTTTTTCCTATTATTGCCAAAGAGGGTACTTTATCGACTATATTTGCGAAAACAACTAATTTGTACATCCGCAATATTTACGTCTCCACCAACGGACGTTATCCGAAAATAGCGGGTGTTCAGGCGGTGGACTACAAACCCCATTTTTTGATGCAGGGGTTTAAAATCTATCGCAATGTGATGATACGATTACATTATTCCGGTTCCTTGTTAATCGGCGACAGACCGATACAAAGTTTTACAAGTAGCAGTGGTGAACAACCGGTTTATGCTTACAGAGAAACCTACAAGTTGGTTTTTCGAAAGGGCAACCTCATCACGGCAACGGATATCTCTTATGACATGGTGAAGGTCCGAAAAAACATTTTATCGCCGATCTTGTACTATGAAAAAGAAGACAATTGGGGGAAAACATGATAAAATTTATTTTAGGAGACATCACGGAAGATCGCGGATTCGATGCGATCGTCAACGCAGCCAACACCAGCTTATTAGGTGGTGGAGGTGTGGACGGTGCCATTCATCGCGCTGCCGGTCCGGGCCTCTTGGAGGAATGTAAAAAACTGGGCGGTTGCGAAACGGGACAGGCCAAAATCACCCAAGGGTACAACCTGCCGGTGCGTTATGTCATCCACACACCGGGGCCGATTTGGCAAGGAGGGAATCACGGTGAAGCTTCGCTTTTGGCTTCCAGTTATCGCAATGCTGTGGCACTGGCCATTTCTCACGGTGTTAAAACCTTAGCATTTCCGTCGATTTCTACAGGTGTTTACGCCTACCCCTTGGAAGAGGCGGCCAAAATAGCCATCGCTACGGTATTGAAAGAGGCGGAAGGTTCGGAGCTCTCCATCACTTTTGTTTTGTTCGATCGCAAAACTTACGAAATTTATTGTAAGGTGTACGAGGGCGGTTTATATGAAGACCTTAATCGAAATATACGATAAAGATGAAGCCATTCACAACGTTTTAATCACCCTGATTTTTAAACCGAAAAATGTGATATTTTTGGTAGAAACCCCTCTAACAGAAAAGGAAAAAGAAAACATTCGCCAATTTCTGAAGAGCCATGGGGTGCAACCGAACATTTCCTTTATACACCTTTCCAACTGGCGTGTGCGACAAATAGCACACACCTTGGAAGAAATTACCTGGCAGTACGAAGACATCACCTTTGAGATTACAGGGGGCAATTCCTTTTTAGTTTCGGTGATCAGCCAATATGCTTACACCCAGGGTATCCCTCTGATTTATAAAGTCTTAAAAAGAAAAGCCTTGGTCGTTATTAAAGTTTTGGAAGACGAGGTGAAAGAAATCGCCTTGCCGCACTTTAAAATTGGCGATATTTTAAATCTTTACGGTGCAGGTATCGATCATTTGGACCATTTTAGAAGCTTGTTTGACGACGAACAACGCTATCAGACCTATAGGCGCTTAAGCCATCTCTACTTTATGCGTTTAGATGCTTGGGATTCTTTAATCGATTGGTTTCAAAGAACAGAAACCATCGAAGAACGGGGAGAGGACGGCACCCCCAATGGAACCTTGCGCATCGAAGGCGATGCCCTTAAAGGTAAAAAGGCAAAGAGAGTGTTGCCGGTTTTAAAAGACTTGGAAGAAAGCGGCATTTTAAAAATCCATCAAGCCGATGAACATAAAATGGTCATCAACCTGTGGGATCGCGATATCGCCAATGCCTTTAAAATTCAAGGGGCTTGGTTGGAACTTTGGACCTATTTAGTTCTTAAACAAATGAATCTCTTTGATGACTTACACATGAGTGTTATCATTAATTGGGACAAGGGAAAACAAAACCAAAACAACCGCATCATCAACGAAATCGATGTGATCGGCATCAGAGGTTTAACCTCGGTTTTTATCTCCTGTAAAATGAGTTTGTCCGGACGATCGGTTTACGATATGTACGAAATCAAAATTCTTTGTGAGAAGTTTGGTGGTATGCGTGCCAAAGCCGTCATGGTGACCTTGGAAAAAGAAAAGAAAATTAATTCCGTTTTCCTCCGTAAAGCGGAGGAGTTGGGCGTTACGGTCATCCCCTTCGAAGATGTTTTCTCCGAAGGGATGTCCAGCATCATGCGAGATTTAGTAGGAGCTTCGTAATGGAACAAAAAAAAGGAACTTTAAAAAAAATTGGATGGATTGCCACCGGTTTGGCGATATTAGCATTGGTTATAGCAGTGGTGGTTTTAACCATGATGTTTAGAAAGGACTTAGGCTATGTGAAGGGCGTGGATCTTTCCGCTTATCAGGGAGATGTCGACTTTCAACAATTAGAAGAACAAAATATTCACTTTGTCTACATCAAGGCAACAGAGGGGACCCATATGGAAGATATACGTTTTCTTGACAATTGGGAAAACGTCAAAAAAACTTCCATGGCTTATGGTGCCTATCATTTCATGGATTTCGAAGTGGGAGGACGGGTTCAGGCGGATTACTACATCGATCGCGTACCTAGAAGTGAAAAAGCCTTGCCGCCGGTTATCGATATCGAGTTGTACGGGGAATACTTGGAAAAACCCATGGAAGCTAAGAAGGTTAAAAAGAACATCAAAGAAATGATCGAGCGCTTAACCTCTTATTATGAAAAATCCCCGATCATCTACACCAACTACCAAACCTACGACTTGTATTTGAAAAATGATTTTAAAGATTCGCGCATTTGGATCGCAGATTACAATAGTCAGGAACCGGGTTTATCCGGAGGGCACAAATGGGTGTTTTGGCAATACACCGATAGAGGGTTGCTCAACGGCTATGAGGGTAGCGAAAGATTCATCGATATGAACGCTTATAACGGCGAGATGAGCGATTTTGTCAAAGAGTTTCAACTGGATACCACACCCGGCAAATAAGCATTTGAAAACTCTGGCAGAATGGTGACCAACCGATATGAGCCGAATCAAAGCCTATTCCTTTTGTGGATAAATGTGCAGGCGTCTGTCAGCGGAATTTAGCGGAAAAGCGCTAAAAGGAGTTTACCATGGCATTCTTTATTGGAAGAAATCAGGAACTTAATTTTTTGCAAAACTTGAATCCAAATAAAAGCCATTTTATTTTGCTGACAGGTCGCAAAGCGGTGGGTAAAACGTCCCTCGTCAAAGCCTTTTTAAAAAATAACAAAGGTTTGTATTTTTGCGGGCGTCCCACATCGGATTATAGAAACCGCATTGCCTTTAGCGCATGCCTTTCGGAATACATCGATCATGGACAAGAAGAAACTTCTGTCGACGGTTGGGAAGAGCTGCTCAACATCTATGCAGAACATTCAGAAGAACGAAAAATATTGGTTTTAGATAATAGCCACCATTTGTTTTGGGAAAGCAAGCAGTTAGAAAAGTCCTTACACCGAGTGTGGCATAAAAGTTTGCGCAAACAAAATGCTGTAGTCATTGTGGTTCTGCCCAACGCATCTACGTTATTGCATCTGGATCAAAAACGATACATCTTTGAACTTTGTGCGACCTCACAAATCAAATTGCAACCCCACAGCTTTGTGGAAATGCTGCGGGAATACCCCTATCACACCTACGAACAATTAGTGCAATTATACACGGTGACCGGAGGTATCAGCGGCTATTGGGATCATTTTACCGGATGCGAAAAGAGAGAAGATTTTTTAGAAAAGATCAGAAGGGACTTTTTAAATAAAAGAGGCTTCCTACATAACGAAATGCAGCAATCGATCGGAGAGTTCACAACATATAATGCGTATTACAACACGGTCCTCAGAGCTCTTGCCGACGGTGCACACACCCTTCAGGTTATTGCCCAGTGGGGTGGGCTGAGTAAAAAGCAAGTGAAAAAGAGCTTAAAAGGCTTGGAAGCAATCGCTATGATTTCCAAAGGGAACCCCTTGGTGCGTAAAAAAAGATTTTTACTGACGCCCGAACCGGTTTATGAAATCATTGACCCCATTGTCAAACTGTGGTTTACTTATATCGCATCGGATTACCAACGCTTGGAAAGGTGTGAAGATCTGTATGCTTACGAGCATTTAATGCATACCTACGATGACTACCAACTGGATACCTTGCGACAGATATTTATAGAGATTTTCGAAGCGGCCTCTGCGGATAACAAAATACCCTTTACCATCGATCGCATAGAACTCGATGAAAATTGTCGATTTGTAGCCATCGACAAGAAGGAAAAGAAAATTTTTGTAGGGGAGGTATGGTCCCCACGGGATACCATCCAACATGGATTAAAGGAAATCGAAAATTATGTCACGCAATTGGGAGCGACGAAACGCTTTAAAAACCATCATATACACTATGGCGTGTACAGTTTAAAGCCCTACAGCTCAGAGATATTGACGCGGAAAAAGAAAAATCTTGTTTTATTTTATCAAAACGAAGTGTACGCTTAAAATGAGTGCCCTTCGTTTTTATGACGGAACCTATCGATAAGAAAGAACTGAAAATGAAGATCAAAGAAATACTTGAGGATATTTTGCCTCATGTTCAAAAACCCATTACCTATACCGGCAACGAAGTGAATGCCGTCCATAAAAACTTGGAAAACATTGTCATTCGCTATGCCATGGCCTTTCCTGATACTTACGAAGTCGGCATGTCCCATTTAGGTATTAAAATCCTATACGCTCTGCTCAACGAAGAAGAGGATATTTGGTGTGAACGCGTCTTTGCCCCTTGGATCGATATGGAAGCAAAAATGCGCAGCGCTCAATTGCCATTGTATACCTTGGAGTCCACCACTCCTTTAAAAGAAATGGACTTTATAGGCTTCACATTGCAATACGAGATGAGTTATACCAATATTCTGAATATGCTGGATCTGGCACAAATCCCGTTGTTATGCGAGGAGCGAGAAGAGTCCGACCCCATCGTCATGGCGGGAGGTCCCTGCGCCTATAATCCGGAACCCTTGGCGGATTTTATAGATATTTTTGTCATCGGCGAGGCTGAAGAATCCCTACCGGAAATCATGGAAAAATACCGCAATCACAAAAAAAATGGTGGTTCTAAAAAGGATTTCTTTCAATCCCTGACGGATTTAGAAGGTGTGTACGTCCCTGCATTTTACGATGTGCAATATCATAGCGATGGCACCATAGCGGGTTGGACAAGCACCAACAACGCCCCTTTTCCCGTTAAAAAACGCTTCATCCACGATATGGAGCACGTCTATTATCCAGACCGCTTTGTGGTCCCTTATGCCAAAACCATCCACGACCGGGTTAACTTGGAAGTGTTTAGAGGTTGTGGTCGTGGTTGCCGTTTTTGCCAAGCGGGCATCATCTATCGCCCTACCCGGGAAAAGTCCGTCGATTGCGTGATGAAAGACGCTGAAAATATTTTAAAAAGCACCGGTTACGATGAGGTGACCTTGTCATCCTTAAGTACCGGGGACTACACCGGCGTCGAAAAGGCCGTTCAAGAACTTTTAAAAACCTATGACGAAGTGGGTATCAACCTACCTTCTTTAAGGATCGACTCCCTTTCGGTAGACTTGTTGGAAGACATTCAAAAAGTGAGGAAAACCGGCATCACCTTAGCGCCGGAGGCCGGAACCCAACGATTGCGCGACGTCATCAACAAGGGCGTCACCGAGGCAGATCTCATATCCACGGTCACCGCAGCTTTTGAAAAGGGCTGGGGTCATATCAAGCTGTACTTTGTCATCGGATTGCCCACAGAAACAGAGGAAGATTTAGACGGCATTGCCGATCTGGCGGAAAAAGTCATCGACGCTTACTTTCAAACCAACAAAGAACTGCGAAACCGACGGGTTCAATTGGTTATTTCGACCGCCTGTCTAGTACCCAAACCCTTTACACCATTTCAATGGATGGGGCAGGATACCGTGGAAACCTTTAACGATAAGCAGAACTATTTAAAAAAGCGCATTAAGAATAGAAAAATAACCTACAATTGGCACGATGCCACCCTCAGTTACTACGAAGCCGTATTTGCAAGGGGAGACCGCCGCCTCGGCAAGGTACTCTTGGAGGCCCACCGCTTGGGTTGTAAATTCGACTCTTGGGCGGAAGTTTTCGATGACAAAAAATGGCAACGCGCTCTGGAACAATCGGAGATCCACCCGGATTTTTATGCCCATCGAGAGAGAGATACGGAGGAAAACCTACCTTGGGATATCATCGACGTCGGTGTGTCCAAAGAGTTTTTAATTTCGGAGTGGCAAAAAAGCTTATCCGGAGAACATACCCCTTATTGTAAGGAAAAATGCTCCGCCTGCGGCATTGCGGATTTTGCAAAAGGATACAAGTGTCATGAGCAATACCATCGAATTTAAATTTTCCCGCGGGGAATCCCTGCGATTTTTATCCCACTTAGATCAACAAAGGGTGTTTCAGCGCGCTTTGCGACGCGCCGAAATGCCCGTGGCCAATACCCAAGGCTTTAACCCCCGTCCCATCTTAACTTTTGCCTTGGCCATGCCCGTGGGTATGACCAGTTTGGAGGAATACGGCAGAGTGGGTTTGACCGCCGATGTCAGCCCCGAAGTTTTTTTAAATAAAATGAACAAGAGCCTGCCCTCAGGTCTGCGAATTGAAAGCGCCAAGAAACTGGAAGTGGAAGGAAAAGTGCCTTCGTTGACGGCATCCATTACGGATTGTCTTTATCGCGTTCAGGGAGCTTTGGCCATCCATTCAGATGAGACCCAGTTGGCCGATATTGTAAACAATATTTTAGAAAGAGAAAGTCTCATCATCCCCAAGAGAAACAAAAGGGGTAAGATGATCGAAAAAGAAGTGCGCCCTTTTATTGACCAAATTGAAATATTAGAGGTCAAAGACGGTCGCTACCTGCTGGATATGCACCTGGCTTATATTTCTCAGGAAAGTATTAAACCGGAACTGGTATTGGAAACCCTCAACCAAACTTGGGGGTCTGCAATCTTTGATCTGGATCCGGGTTTGAAAATTCAAAGAAAAAAAATGAATTTAAAGAAATCTTAAAAAGTGACATGAAGTCCTTTACATTTTGGAGAAAAGAGTGTATACTTTAGTTAATCAACAAAGACAGCAATCCAGAAAGGTAAAATGAGCCAATAGTGGTAAAGGAAACCTTTGAAACGTTGCTAGTAGGTTCAAAAGGAATAGTGGGTAGTACTGACTGAAGAGCGGTAACTCACGTGCATAGAAATGTAAGTAAACGGAACTGAAAGTGATGTGAAGCAGTACAATTGAATATAGATGGGATTGCAGTTGATATCGTCGAAAGGAGTCATCCAAATATGACGAAAGAAAGTCAAGACTAAAGCCGACCTGAAAGAAATGAAGGTTGGCTTTAGTCGTTTTTTGCGTTATGTCCAAGTAGACTTGAAACATTATACATTTTTAGATATAATTATTAAAAAAGGAGAAAGAGAGTAAAGAATGAAAAGAAAAAGTGTTTTGATCAGCTTGCTGTTGGTCTTGGTCTTGTTGGTGTCCGTCGGTTGTGGCGGAGCTGGCGGTGACGACAACAAAGCAACTGAAGAAGATCCATTGGCAGGTGGAAAACTTAAAATCGGTACCAACGATACCTATGTACCATTAGAATTTAGAGATGAAAACAACGAAATGGTCGGTTTTGATATCGACTTGGGCGACGCTTTGGCAAAGGAATTGGGCGTAGAATCTGAATGGATATCCACCGCTTGGGACGGTATCTTTAACGGTTTGAATTCCCGTCAATACGATATCATCCTGTCCGGTACCTCTATCACTGAGGAAAGACTGGAAAACTTTAATATGACGGAACCCTACATTGCCAATGGTATCGTCATTGTATCCAAAACCGATGCCGAACAAGCTCAAGCCGCAAAGGATTTGGAAGGCAAAAAAGTAGGTGTCCAATTGGAAACCACAGCGGACTACGCTGCGGAAAGTATGAAAAAATCCGAAGATATCGAATTTGAAATCAAAAAATTCGATGCCATGTTGGATGCTTTCGCTGCCCTTGAAGGTGGCTCTATCGAGTACATCTTAACGGATAAACCCGTTGCCGCTTTCTATACTGCAAAGAAACCGGAAGTTTATCAAATTTCTTCGGAAGAACTTTCCAACGAACCCATCGGTGCAACCATGAGAAAAGGCGACGTCGAATTCGCTAAAAAAGTCCAAGAGGCTATGGATAAACTGGTGGAAAACGGTACGATGAAAGAACTATCCATGAAATGGTTCGGAGAAGATGTCACACAAAACATCAGTAAAGAATTAAAAACCTTAGACTAAAAAAACGACATTTGGATTGTTCCAAAAGCCCAAAAGCAATTGCTTTTGGGCTTTTTTCGACACCATTGGTTAGTCCTTATCAAGAAGTATCGATGGGCTGTCATCTACCCGAGACATTATTTTTTAAAGAGACAAAGGTGCCTAGATAATTTTTCTAAGCTAGAAAATCGACGTGGTAGGTACATCATAGGTGGATCAGAATGTCCGAAAGAGTCGTCACAGCGATGACTTTTCGTTGGAGTCTAGTCGACTGTACTTGGTAGTCAAAATAGGAGATTCAGGTACAATGTTGATATTTATTCTATTATATAATAAGGGTGTCGTACTTCATCTGATGCTTTTTTTCGGCACACCGGCCTTGTGCGTTCTATCAAAAATGTGCCGGTGGCGGGTGGATTTACGAGATGAAAAAGTTGCTTAGAATGAAGTAGTCACGATAGGAACAGGGGTCATCAATTTTGTTAAAATGCTGTATTACGCTATAATAGTAGTAGATTTTAATCATCAAAACTCAATACAGGTGTTGCTCTAGAATCCTTGGTATCATTTCGATCAGATAGCTGCAAAATGGACATCTGTATTGAGATAGAAAGTTAAATGAGTTTCATCGATACGGATCATAAAAGTCGTCGCACTTATTGATGTCTAAGCGATCGAAATACTTTGGTTTAGAGATAAAATATAAAAAAATATCATAACAAAGGAGTTATTAGTTGGATTTATTAAACAAAAAAGTGAAACACGAAACATTCGGTATGGGAACGGTTCAATCATACGATACAGAATATATGATGATAGACTTTCAAGATCGGGCTGTTAAATTTCAGTACCCCGACGCTTTTAAAAGTTTTTTAACCGCAGAAGACGCTGATATTCAAGCTGCAATATTGGAAAAGATTGAAAAGGCTCAAGAAGAATTAGAAGAGCGCAAAGCCCTTGAAGAAGAAGCCGTGCGTGCTAAAAAATTGGAAGAGGTGAAAGCGAAGGATGTCCGTACAGATGAAATCCCAGATGTTCCCCAAAAGACATATCCTGCTTATTGCAAAGATAGCGAGAAAAGGTTTTTCTATGTCTTTCAGGGATTGACATATGAAAGAGAATCCAACGGCAATTATTTGTGGGCGCCCATTGCCAACAGCGAAGGTAGAACGCAACACCATTGGGACCGTCTGTTGGATGTCCGTGAAGGGGATATTATTTTACATGGCTATGAAGGTCGTGTTCAAGCTGTCAGCATTGCAAAAGGTGAAGCTTACGATTGCGATCAACCTGAGGAACTAATAGAAGAAGGTGAATCCGGACAAAAGGGTCGTAGGATCGATTCCGATTATACCCCCTTTCAAATACCGATCGAAACAGACGATTTCATCGATGAGATTATAAGCTTTCCCGTCGAAAAATATGATGCTTTTAACAAACGTGGAAAGGGTAACGCGGGCTATTTATTTTATATAAGTTGTGAGCTTGCCAAGGTGTTTATTGAAGCAGCTGTTAAAGCAAACCCCTACTTAGCGGATGAGGATTATATCCAAGATCTCTTGCAAGCGGATGAAGACAATTGAAGTTTCGGCGGCCATTATCCATCGGGGTCGTCAAGTATTGTTGTGCCAAAGGGCAGAGGGAACAAACTGTGAACTGCTATGGGAATTTCCCGGTGGAAAAGTAGAAAATGGGGAAACGTATCGAGAGTGCTTGATCCGCGAGTGTCGAGAAGAATTGGGCATTGTCATCCAACCGGAAACACATCTATGCGACATTCTTTATCATTATCCGGAATTTACAGTCAATCTACATTTTTATATCTCAAAAATCCTAAAAGGCACGCCGTCGAACATCGAACACCGAAAGATTCATTGGTGCTCGATGGACGAGCTGACGGCGATGCTCTTATGCCCTGCAGATCAAAAGATGTTAACGGAAAATAGGAGTAGGATAGAGGTATTGCTTGGGAACGATGAGTCCTAAGGAGCATCGCCTTTAAATGTTAAAACGATCTCAATGGAAACGTGGAGATTGAGAATATTGAAATAGCGAAGAGATTTTAAGACAGCGGTATTTGAATTCGCTGATCAAAGTTCAAACAATAAAATGTCAACTGTCTTTTGTTGTAAGAAAGTGAGGATTTGTTATGGCAAGAATGATACCTTCGACCATATCCCCAAATGTTCAGAGCACAGCTGAAAAAAGAATTTTTCGTTGGTTTGAAAAATCAGAAAACACGGAGGATTGGATCATACTGCACTCGCTAGGTATAGCAAACCATGAAACGCGTCTAGAAGGTGAAGTAGATTTTTTAGTTATGGTACCAAGACGTGGCATTTTTGCCCTTGAAGTCAAAGGGGGCAGGGTAGCAAGAGATGATGAAGGTTGGAAATTTACAGATCGCCATGGAAATGTAAACATCAAAACACGAGGTCCCATTGAGCAAGCGAGAGATGCAATTTATAGTATTGTAAGAAGCCTCCCGTACAAGGTGGACCATCAACATCGAAAAGTTGAAGAAGTTTTTTTCCATTACGGTGTCATGTTTCCAGATATTCAATACGATGCTGTCAGTATAGAAGAAGATTCTTGGCAAATATTTGATTGTAGGGATGGAGACAACGTACGGGATTATATCATGCGGTCAAATGGTGCCCGTGAAAAATGGCAGCGTATCCATGGATATTTACACCCCGATAAGCTACCGACTAAACAAGATATCGATTATTTATGTAGCATCTTAAGAGGACATTTCGATAAAGCCGTTGCATTGACTGCTAAAATTAAAAGTACTGAAGACCGATTGATTGAGTTGACAAAAGAGCAATACATGTACCTTGATCAGATAGAGGACAACCCACGGGCAGTTATTGTTGGAGCTGCAGGGACCGGTAAAACTTTACTGGCCATACAAGAAGCTAAGCGTCAATCCATAAAGGGAAAGAAAGTCGCACTATTTTGTTATAATCGAAATCTAAGCGACTGGTTGAATGAATATTTTAAGAGATTAGATGAATCTGAGAGACCAGCCTTTATAGGTACCTTTCATCACTTTTTAATGGAACTTTTGAAAAAAGCGCATCAACCGATCAAAATGCCGGAAAGTTCTGCGCAAGCAAACGAGTTTTTTAGCGTCACATTGCCCCAACGAGCCACAGAGTATCTGCTCGAGCATGATTACGAAGGATTTGATAAAATTGTCATCGACGAAGCCCAAGACTTACTGAGATCAGAGTATGTTGATATTTTTGATTTGATTTTGAAAAAGGGATTTGAAGAAGGTCCTTGGTCGATGTTTGGTGATTTTTCAAAACAAGCTATTTACTCGGATGGGATCGATGCCGAGGGTATGATGGCAATTTTAAAAGAGTGGACATCCTTCATCAATTTCAAACTCACCATTAATTGTCGCAATACGAAGGAGATCTGTAGTGAAATCCAGACGATTACGGGATACGATGCGCCAGAGAGTATTTTGAATGAAACTGTAGGCATACCAGTGGACTTTCGAACATACAAAGACGACCAAGAGGCATCTGAGAAGTTGAAGGAAGTATTGGATGAACTGAAAGAAAAAGGAATTTCCAACGAAAAGATAACCATACTTTCAACAAGAAGACGCGAGAATTCAATTCTGAGACTCATCGATCAAAAAAGTATCAAAGATTATTCCATAGATGAAAACAAGCATATGACCTTCTCGACGATACACAGTTTTAAGGGATTGGAGAATACAATTATTATTCTCATTGATATCGACAATCTCCAACGCAACCAGCTCATGTATGTCGCGTTGAGTCGCGCAAGAACAACCCTGTATATCATCTATTCGGAAGAAGCACATCAACAATACAGTCAATTGATGAAGCAAAGGCAAGTGGAATGACAGGGCGTCGAAGAAACTCATCAATTGAAATCGTTAAAAGTAAAGGTAGGACAAAGAATAAACTCACGACTTAAAGAATGGTCTTTAGAAAGAACCTGACAATATTCCAATATAAAACAAATTTATTCAGGAAAGGTAGCAAAATTATCTATTGAAAACTTACAACTGCACTGGTATACTAGTATCTAATTTTAAATAAAAACAAACCTACAGTTTGTATAGAAAGTACTATGAGGACGGCGAATGTTCCACTATAGTGCTTTTTGACTGTAAAAAGATGAGACGAGGTAGGAAAGATTGAAAATAGATACCAATAGATGGCTTTATGCAGGTGTTGGCAGTGTGGTCATGTTGTTTTCCGGATTAATTTATGCGTGGAGCACCATTGCCAGGCCCATTGCAGCTTTTTATCCCAACTGGACCAGCGGTCAATTATCTTTGACCTTTACCATTTGCATGATCTCCTTTTGCTTTGGCGGATTGTATGGAGGTCTATCCCTGAAAAAACGCAGTGCAAAAGCAAATTTAATCACAACCGCATTTTTGTTTTTAATCGGTTTTACAATTGCATCCAGATCGCAAACGTTCATACAATTGTACATTGGCTATGGTATCTTTTGCGGTTTTGCTACAGGACTTTGTTATACGACGACCATGGCAACCATAGGCAAATATTTTCCCGATAAGCCGGGGTTCATATCCGGTGTTTTGCTGATGTCTTTTGGAATGGGTTCGTTTATCATCGGTAAAGTGTACCAAGCGTTGACGGGTCCCGGCGATGCGTTCAGACAATCCTTTGTTGCCCTTGGCATCATTCTGTTTGTCGTCATGGTGGTGACAAGCTTTTTCATGCGCAACCCCACCTCGGAAGAATTTAAAGATGATGACCCCGTCGAAAAGAAAGCAAACCCAGATGTCGATATGAGGGATTTTGCCCCAAAGGATATGCTCAAACAACCCTCCTTTTGGCTCTTTGCCATCTGGTCAATCTTAATAGGATCCGCAGGTCTTGCTTTCATCGCTCAAGCTTCAGGCATTGTGTTGGAAGTAACCCCGAACATGCCGGCGGGGAATGTGTCCAGTATTGTCGGACTCATTTCGATCTTTAACGGTATCGGACGGGTTATTATGGGTTCGATGTACGATAAAATTGGCAGGCAAAAAACCATGCTGATCATCGATGTCGTTTTTTTAAGCGCCATTTTGTGTTTAATCTTGGCGATGACAATAAAAAGTTCGGTCATTTTGGTAGGTGGGTTTATCGTATCCGGACTGGGCTATGGTGGCTTGACACCAACCAACTCCGCTTTTGCGGGCGATTATTTTGGAAGGGTCCACTATCCCATTAATTTATCCATCGTCAACATGACCTTATTGGTCTCTTCCTTTGGAGGGACCATTGCGGGAATTATTTTTGATATGAGCGGGTCTTATTTCGGCTCCTTGATTTTCATGGCAGCCTGTATTGCCGTGGGTAGTATTTTCGGATTTGTTGTTAGAAAACCCAGCATCTAAAAGATGTTTTTTTAAATGCCAAAGTCCCCAAGGGTTGATACCGGCCTCCAGTTGTTAGAGTTAGTGTTTAACGTTGGGTGGATCATCACTCCTTGGGGACTTTTTTAATTTGATCATGCCGCGACGGGCAAGCTTAAAAGGTTAAAATCAGACCTTTAATCGTCTTGAAGATCTTCAAAACTTTCTAAAAAAACTCTGCCACTGTAGGAACCTTTATTTTCTTTGTTTTGCAAACGCAAATAGTCGATATAAGTGGGTTCGTATTCATACAGAATTTCGAAGGCTTTTAAGAGATCGTATAGATCCGATAATTCGTCAGCGGTGGGATTGTTCGCAAATACTTCGGCTTTTTCCTTTAATTTTTGGTTCAAGGCATTTTTCATGTCCTCGTCATTTTCCAATATTTTATAGTCACAGTCTCGACCGCTATCTTTAATGATGGTGGGAATTTTATCTCGCACTAAGGTATTACTGGTAATTCTCATAGTTTGCCTCCTTTACTGGTATCAAAATTGTAGCATATCCAAGAGGGTATTACCCTTAACGGGCCTTAAAATGGCTAGTAGCTACAAAAAAAGGTCTCAGAGAGACCTAAATTCTATAGAGCAAAGGCATTTTTCATAGCCATAGACCCTTTGTAGCCATCTTCTTTATTGACCACACACGTCACGCGAATTTCTGATGTCGTAATCATCAGAATGGGGATGTTGTTTTCGGTGAGGGTGTTAAAGAAATTTGAAGCTACACCGGATTGGCTGCGCATGCCGATGCCTGTAATAGCCAAACACGTAATCTGGTCATTGATGGTGGTCACAATATCCGCATGGCGCTCCTTAAGCTTGTTGAAAACACCTTCAACCACTTCGATTTGATCCGCTAAAACAATAAAGGCGATATCGATGTGATTGTCGATGGGAGCGGTTTGAGAAATAACGTCAATATTGATCTCGGCATCTCGAATCAATTTTAAAAAGTCTGTTAAAACACGGGAGGATGCGCGAACATTTTTGATGGTGATCATCATTTTTTCTTCATCGATGATCATACCATCAACGGTATGGTTTTCTAAATTAATCATGATTCACCTACAATTCAAAGTGATCTGCAACGGCAATCACCGCTTTTTCCTTTAAATCCGCAGGGATCATACAGGAGATGCGTATTTCCGATGTGGTAATCATCTTAACGGGAATATGGTTGTGCTGCAGCACATCAAACAAGCCGAGGGCAACCCCCGGTTGAAAGCGCATACCCACACCCACGACAGACAGTTTCACAACGTCTTCGTCGATTGTATAATCCATAGACGGGTGGGTTTCCTTTAACACCCTGAACATCGTTTCTACCACTTGCAGTTCGTCCTTGGGAGCGCTGAAGGATATATCGGTTAAACCGTCGGTAGGGGATGTTTGAGAAATCATATCGATGTTGACGTTTTGGTTGGCCAAGCGCGCAAACAAATCCGAAACGATATCGTGTTGATCCGGTAGCCGGGATAGGGATACCAACACCTCCGCTGCGTCCACCGCCAAACCGGTAATCTCTTTTCTTTGGGAGATCTTCAAGGTTTCTTCTTTATGATCGATATAAGTACCCTGGGTTTTGTTGATGCTGGAGGAGACGTACAATTTCGCATTGTATTTGCTACCCAGCTCTATGGAGCGGCCATGCATAATGCCGGAACCCAAACTGGCCATTTCCAACATTTCGTCGAAGGTAACATGGTCCAACTTTTTAGCCGGAGGGTATAGTTTGGGATCCACACCGTAGATGCCGTCGACGTCGGTGTAAATTTCGCAGGGGCATTGCAACACGCAGGAAAGGGCAACGGCAGAGGTATCGGAGCCACCGCGTCCAAGGGTGGTGATGTCGTCCTTCTCGTTGACACCCTGAAATCCGGCTACAATGACGATATTGTTGTCCGATAAGGCGTGTTCAATTTTATGGGTTTCAATATCCATAATTCTGGACTTTCCATGATAGCCTATGGTATGAATCCCCACCTGTTGGCCCGTAAACGAGATGGCCTTGTGTCCCATATCGTTTAAAGCCATGGACAACATAGCGATGGATACCTGCTCGCCGGTGGCCAGCAACATATCCATTTCCCGTTTCGTGGGGCTGTCTGTGACGCTGTAAGCCATTCTGACCAATTGGTCCGTGGTAGACCCCATGGCGGAAACCACCACCACAGGGCTGTACCCGGCCAGTTTTTTTTCTATAATTCTGGAAGCGACATTTTTAATGCGCGGGATCGTGGCAAGAGAGGAGCCACCATACTTTTGTACAACGATGTTCATATCAGTTACCGGCAATTAAATGATCCATATCGTATAAACCCGGTTGTTGTGCCGTCAAATAAGCAGCTGCAGATAAAGCCCCTTGGGCAAACACTTTCTTAGACAGTGCATTGTGCTTGATTTCGAAGAGCTCATCTTCCCCTGCAAAGAGAACCAAATGTTCCCCGGGGATGGTCCCACCCCGAACGGCATGAATGCCAATTTCATCGCGACGTTTTTCTTCTTTGCCGTGGCGGCCAAAAATGCTATCTTTTTTTGAGGAAAGGACATCATTCAAGGCATCTCTCAGCAAGAAGGCCGTACCGCTGGGGGCATCTACTTTTTTGCGGTGGTGTTTTTCGATAATTTCGATATCAAAACCGTTTTCCACCAAAAGCGGTGCAACAACTTTTAAAGCGTTGGCCATCAGGTTAATCCCTAAGGACATATTGGCAGATTGAAAAACAGGTATCTGTTTAGCTGCTTCAGCCAAAGCCTTGTTTTGTTGGTCAGATAGACCGGTGGTGGCCATGACCAAGGGTTTTTTCTTTTCCAAGGCCAATTTTAAAATAGAATCAAAAACCGAAAAGTGGGAAAAGTCAATGATGACATCAAAATCTTCTGTTACATTTTCGAGGCTTTGGTAAACCGTAAAATCCCTTTGGGGTTGGGCTTTGTCAAAGCCTGCAACGATGCTATCCTGACCTTTTTCCGCTACCATCTCGGCGATCACGCGACCCATGGCACCGGACACGCCGGATAAAAATATCTTCATATCCGTGCTCCTAAAGCAACCCGTAGGCTTTTAAAGCTTCTTTTAAACGAGCTTCGTTGGCTTCGTCCATTTCCACAAGGGGCATGCGCATTTCGCCCGTGTCGGTGTTCAGTAATTTCATCGCCGTTTTAACGGGAATGGGGTTGGTTTCGTAGAACATGGCGCGGTTCACCACATTGCTTTTCAGTTGGATTTCCTTTGCTTTATCCCAGTCTCCGTCCAAGGCAGCTTGGGTTAAATCGTGCATATCCTTGGGGATGATATTGGCAGAAACGGAGATGACGCCTTTGCCACCCACAGACATAACGGGTATGACATGGTCATCGTTTCCGCAATAGATATCTAAGTTCGGGCATTCCTCTGCAATGGCGGTAATTTGAGAGATGTCGCCACTGGCTTCCTTCACAGCCTGTACGTTGGGTATGTCGGCCAGAGCTTTAAAGGTGTCCACGGTGATATTGAGACCGGTTCTGCCGGGGACGTTGTACACCACAACGGGAATGGAGATGGCGTCGGCAATAGCTTTAATATGTGCGATGATGCCCTTTTGTGTGGATTTATTGTAGTAGGGGTTGATGATGAGTACGGCATCGGCACCACATTTTTCGGCATGTTGGGACAACATGATGGAGTAGGCGGTGTCGTTGGATCCGGAACCTGCAACATAGGGGATGCGACCGGCAATATGTTCGCCGGCAACTTCCAATAATTTCAAGTGCTCTTCATCGGTTAGGGTCGAGGTTTCTCCTGTGGTACCGGCGATCAACAAAGCATCGGTATGATTGTCGATATGCCAGTCGATGAGTTCTTTAAAATGATCGTAATCGATTTGGTTGTTTCTGAAAGGGGTAACAAGGGCGACACAGCTCCCTGTAAAAATAGTTGACATAATTTTCTCCTTATGGCTTTAGATCAAATTGTTTTCAATGAGGGATAGTGCAATTTGTACGGTGTTCACGGCGGCGCCTTTTCTGATATTGTCGGCGACACACCAGAAGTTGATGCCGTTTTCCACACTTTCGTCTCGGCGAACACGTCCAACAAAAACTTCGTTTCTACCTTCGGCGGTAATTGCCATGGGGTAGAGGTTTTGTGCGGGGTCATCTTGCAATACAATACCCGACGTGTGGTTTAAAACATCCTGAATTTCTGCAACAGAGCTAAAGGGTTTTTCAAATTCCACATTGATGCTTTCGGAGTGTCCGTAGTAAACCGGTACCCGTACGGTGGTAGCGGTAATCTTTAAGTCCGGGCGGCTTAAAATTTTTCGGGTCTCATTGACCATTTTCATCTCTTCTTTTGTGTAGCCGTTGTCTAAGAAGTCGTCGATGTGGGGTAGGCAGTTGAAAGCGATGGGGTGGGCATAAAAGCGGTTGGCTTCGCCTTGAATGCCTTTTTCTAAATCTTCATAACCTTGAACACCGGATCCGGAAACCGCCTGATAGGTTGAGAAGACGATTCTCTTAATTTTATAGATATCGTCCAGAGGTTTCAATGGAACCACTGCTTGGATCGTTGAACAATTGGGATTGGAGATGATATTTTCGTGCTTGCTTAAAGCTTCCGGATTCACCTCCGGTACCACTAGGGGTACATTGGGGTCCATGCGCCAGGCGGAGCTGTTATCCACAACCACCACGCCTCTTTTAGCTGCTTCCGGGGCAAATGTTTGACTGGTGCCGCCACCGGCGGAAAACAGCGCGATATCGATATCCTGATCGAAGGATTCCGCCTTGAGTTCTTCAATCATGTAGTCTTTACCCTTCCAAGTAATGGTTTTTCCTGCGGAGCGGCTGGAAGCCATGGGGTAAAGTTTTTCGATGGGAAAATCTAATTCTTCCAATACCTCCAGTATTTTTTGACCAACCATACCGGTTGCACCAACAACAGCGACATTATATTTTTTCATTCTCTTCGTCTCCTTCTGAAAATAGTCGATAATAAAAAAAGCCAGTGAATCACCAGCTATAAAACAGAATAATCGATATCAAATTAAGATTTTCTGTTAGATAGCTCTCCATCATAGACGATGACAACGCAAAAGCTCTTAACTCCTGCGCCAAGGTAAAGCCTTTGGCGAAACTTTTCCTTTCGGCATTTTTTCCTTTTGCAAACTTCATTCCTTTGCCCGGGTCCGATTTGCTACTGATAAAAAATGCGCCTCTATCTTTTCATCCGTATTATAACAGATAGATCGGTAAAAGAAAAGTTTTTCTTCATTTTTCTAACGAAGCTTAATTGTAGAAACTTTAACAAATAAGTTCATTTCTTGATAGCTTTTGGGATGTTTGTTATACTATCTACCAACACGATCTTTCCGATCTTATAAACAAAGAAACGATTAGCATTTGAATGAATGTTAAGAAAGCAAAAAACACATAGTGAAGGTATGCCATGTATCAAGATTTTTCTAAAATATACGACGCTTTAATGCAAGAGATAGACTACGCTCAATGGGCGGATTACCTCTTTCGCATCATGCTCAACCACCCAAAAGAAATTACCAACATTCTGGAATTTGGTTGCGGCACCGGCAACATCACCTGCGAATTGGCAAAAAAGAATTTTCAGTTGACAGCCGTGGATATATCCGAAGATATGTTGGTGGTGGCAGACGAAAAAGCCACCCAACAGGGCTTACACAACATTTCCTTTTTTCTGGGAGATATGAGCTCCTTTCAAATTGAGCAAACCTTTGATGCCGTCATAGCTTGTTGCGATGCTGTCAATTACTTGACCTCCATAGAACAAGTTCAAGCTTTCTTATATTGCAGTCAATTGGCATTGAAAGATCGAGGCTTGCTGATCTTTGACATCAACACCTCTTCCAAATATAAGGAAAAAATTGGTGACCATACCTTTACCTACGATTTAGAAGATTTATTTTGCTCTTGGCAAAACAATCCGAATTTTAAAGAAGGCTATATCGATTACGAATTGACTTTTTTTGTAGAAGGGGAGGACGGGCGTTACGATCGCTACGCCGAAACCCAAAGGCAGTACCTCTACAAAGTAGAAGATATTTACCGTTGTCTCAAGCACTTAGACTACAAAGACATCAAAATTTACAATTTCGGCACCTTTCATCAAGGTTCTAACCACAACGACAGAGTGGTGTTTGTAGCGGAAAAGTAGCAATGTGCCATTTTAGCGGTGCTGCGATCATTTACATCGGCTAAACCAAAGATTCATAAAAACTTTAAAAAAGGAATTGACAAAGTTAAAAAGCTGTCGTATAATAACTTTCGTACTGTTCAAGGGTCGCTTAGCTCAGCTGGGAGAGCACCTGCCTTACAAGCAGGGGGTCATTGGTTCGAGCCCAATAGCGACCACCATACATGCGGCCTGGTAGTTCAGATGGTTAGAATGCCAGCCTGTCACGCTGGAGGTCGAGAGTTCGAGTCTCTTCCAGGTCGCCAT
>LSQX01119720.1_pt1 | contig 66351 bp, 65 predicted proteins | sample 654561 | NCBI WGS metagenome assembly LSQX01 (sample SAMN04489861, study PRJNA283612) | anaerobic digester metagenome | isolation source: 4 biogas reactors fed with cattle manure at either 37C or 55C with and... | place: Denmark: Kongens Lyngby | collected 2014
GAATTTTCAACCGAATTTTTAAGTTATTCATTATTTCTTAAATTTAAAATTATAAATCACCTGGATACCTGGGAGCTGACAATGGATATTATCGGTTGCATCAAGGAAGGTGTGTGCCTCGGAAAACCATTGCTCCTACTGTTATTTACTTTATGCCATAAATGAATCTTTTAAGAATTTAGGGCTAAAGTAGGAGCTATGGTTCAGGGAGTTAAATCCAAACTAATGAGTTTGCCAGACAATTTGATGAGTTTCACTGCCAAATTGATGAGTTTACTCATCGAATTTTCTACCTGTTGGAAATCAAGTGTTTATCAAAAACGCTATTGTGGATTTGAAAGTGGATTGAGGAGGAATTTTTTAATAATTGAGAGTAAAATGAAAAAGTGATATGGGAAAAGAAATAGTGAGTTGTAAATATTAATAATCGTTCAACTGTAGTTTAAGGAAGCTGAAAAAATTATTTTCTATTTTAAAAGCAGGAAAGATTTTTCAGTTGTCAGTTGTGGGTTGTCGGTTGTTCAGTTCTGGATTTTTTTCATTTATCATTGATCATTAACCATTAATCAATCCATTTCAAAAGTCCCCCTAACCCCCGGAAGGGGAATTGCGATTGAATGTGTCGATTTCGATTTCTTTAGTCCTATGTCCTAAAGCGAAGCGGTCATACGTCTTTTTTTCGTGAAACGTTTCTCTAGTTGAAAATTGAGAGTTGAGAGTTTTTTATCTTGAGGCGTTCAGGACATTCATTATACAGTTTACATTATACAGTTTTGAATTTCGTTAATATGAGGTTTCGACTGCGCTCAACCAGACATTCTCAATCCGACGATATAATCATTGTATCAATTAGTTACTCCAAAAAAAGAATTAAGTTGATTAGTACATGTTAAATATCGAAGCTTTTTTCTCTATCGCTATTCTAAAATTCCTAATCCTTATTCTCCCAATCCATACTTCTCATATAGCAAGTTTACAAACAACTCCCGCTCTTCCGTGTAAGATTTCTCATAGGTATGAGTTGGGGAGTAGAGTTCTTTGGGGTATCCGGCGGTGTTGAACCAATCTCGGAATTCGGTATCACGGACGCTTATAAAATTTTCCCTTTCACCCATTCTACGGAATAAATAACTTATGATTATATTTTTACTTGTTTTTGAAGCAATCTCATGAAATAGTAAATATGCTTTTGGATCGGTAAAAATATGTTTTGGATAGGGGATGTTTGCAATCTCCGGAACAGGAGGCTGATAGTTGATGGCTTCGCAGAATAGGGATTTCATTTCATCAAAGAAATCTTTATAGTCATGCCATCCGATTTCAAATCCTATTTTCCGAAGCAATTGTCCAAACCATATTACGCTGTGGTGCTTTACCTGAGCCATCCTCACTGAATCAACAAGCTTGTTATTGAAATGATAATTTAATGCATCAATATTTCCTTTAACATATTCAATGTTCAATTTTTGAATCTCTAAGTTGGCGATTAATTGTTTCTTCAATTGCTCTACCAGTTCCAAATTGATAACTATTAACTCATAGATAACTTCAGTTATTTCAAAAAAATCTATTCTTCTTATTTTACTATCTAGGTAAGATTCATAATCAAAGGAATCATCAATTTCATAATCTACTGCCCTATCTATACATTCAAATACTTTTCTATGTCTGACCAAAAAATTTAAGTAACTCTCTACCTCAGGTATATCGGCAAATTGAAGATCCTCGACTTCCATTTCCATGAAGCGGGTAACCGGGGATTTGTCTATCCTACCTTCATTCCTAATCTGTAAATCTCCGTTTATATAAGCCCCAAATAATTCTGTTTGGTAATTAATGATTTCTGTTTCAGAAGGGAAATCCTTTTTGTCGAAATTTTCAAAGGTGTGGGCTGCTATAAGATTTTTTATAAACAGCGTATAATAACCCATATCGGTTTGTTCAAGAGGCACTACACGATAAAGAGGTGGCTGTAGAAAAGGGTCTTCAGTATACGGAATAAATTTTATCATAATTGGTCGCTATTCAGAAATTATAAAAATAGCAAAAATTTTGAATTCGGAATTTACATTCTTAAATATGTCAAAGTTGAAAATTGAAAGTTGAAAATTGAAAATTGAAAATTGAAAATTTGAGCTTCCTTAAATAACATTAACCATTAATCATTAATCATTATTTTGTTGAGGCGTGAAGGGTTTTTTAATTGAAAGTTGAAAATTGAAAATTGAGAGTTTTTTCGGGCGTGAAGCGGTTTTTAGTTGAAAGTTGAAAATTGAAAGTTGAGAGTTGAAAGTTGAGAGTTGAGAGTTTTTTTGGTAGCGAAGCAGGATGTTATTAATTCCTGCCTAAAGCCGCCTTAACCATTTTTTTAAAATCTTTCCTGCTTCCGGAGATTTTGTACATTTCAAAATATATACGGAAAGGAGTTTTAATGGAGTATTCATTTTTAATGATTTTTCTAAGAACATTGTAGTACTTTTTTTTAATTAATTCATCAGAAGGATTTTTTCTATGTACTTCACCATACATCTGGAAATGAATTGAGTGTCGCATCTCTTGGGTAAGTTTACTGAAAACACCACCATCATGAACGTGATAGACTCCAAAAATTTCTTTCATATAGTAACCCTTGCCTTTTTTTAAAAGTTCATAATTTAAGTGGAAGTCTTTGGCATATTTATATTTCTGGTATTCCTTTAAATCCAGAGCTGATTTTCTGTACATTAACGTCAGGGTTTTGGTCAACCATTGTTTTAGCAGTCGTTCCAGGGTAATGTCAAACCCTTTCTCAGTGTGATCGGGGGAAGCTTCTACTTCTTTTAACTCAACCTTTTCTTCTCCTGTTTCATCATTTTTGGAAATAAAACCGCCGCATACTAAACTGTATTCAGGATTTGCTTCCAAAAAATCCACCTGTTTCTGCAATTTAAACGGGTCGGTCCAGTAATCGTCGCCTTCGCATTTGGCTATATACCGTCCTCTTGCAAATGCATCTAATCGTGGTTTAAGTTTTTGACTATACAAGTTTTCCTTACAAAGCCATAAACGAATGATGTGGGGATATTTTTTTTGATATTCAACAACTATTTCTCTAGTCCTATCATTAGAGAAATCTTCTTTGATTATAATTTCAAAGTCGAAATTTGTTTGCTGCATTAACACCCCTTCAATGGACTTAATGATGAAATTTTCGTGATTATAGGTTGCCATGCTTATAGTTACCATAGGTTTTTGTGGCAACTTATCCCAATTTTCCACTTTTTCTATTTTATCGTGAATTTTCTTGAGAGCACTATTATTTTTCAACACTTCTTTGGTAAGATTGTCCATCATAATATATTTTCTATTTATACAGTTGCAATCGGTGATACCGGCGAACCCACTGCTCCTGTAAGTCTTAAGGGGGGTGCTGTTATTAAAAATCTATAACGATTATGCTTGTTGAGCCACTTAGCCAAGTCACATAATTGCCAAAGTTCTCCGAGGTGTACTCCCAATCGAAATAAACACAGTTCATGAATGGGCAAATTAGAGCCCTTTGTTCCTTCAGGAACTTTTTTCCCAACTGCCTCAACAGCTAAATTATCTGAGGCAATTGCAGCCACTCCTGAATCGATGATCCAATTTAATAATTTATTATCGAAACCATTTAATACGGCACACGCCTCATTAATACTATTGTCCGGGTTTCCTTTCATCCGTAGAATCATTTGGTCAAGTCCGGTCCAAAGACATAAAATATCTCCTTGTTCTACAACTATGCTTTTCTTTTCCATTACCCGCATCAAATCGTCATAGCCGACTTCTTTTCTTGGAAATTCACCAAATTCAGAATATAAATCCACCATAACACCCCTGCCTTGTACTCCGTGAAATGCCATTTGTTCAATGCCTAAAGCCTTGGCATTTGTGTTGTGGTTTTCATCTATTAAGATATCTTCATCTACTCTAAAACCATTATAATAGACGGGTTGTGGATTTCCATCCCCCATTACATCAAAGAGTGCTCCTCTATGGGCTAAACTATCCCATTGGGTTGAATATTGCGTATGCAATAATACCACGTCGTCAGAACCTATATCGGTGTGATTAGGATTCAACTTATTCCACATATAATTAAAGTAAGGTTCATCATTCCTGATAACCGGTTTTAGAACAGGTGGAAAACGAACTTTATTAATTACCTGTCCACCCGGATAATCCAGTGGCAGACTTAAGCAAAATGTTTTCCCTTCTTTTACTTCTGCTATTCCCTGTTTTACTTTTTCAGGAGTTATTAAGTTAAGCCTGCCTAATTGATCATCTTCTCCCCAATCGCCCCATGTAGCATGTTCAGGGCGTATTTTCCAACGTTTCGCCATTCTTTTTATACTCTTTGTAAAACTTTTTGTATCATTTCTTCAACACATCCAATATAGTTTATAGGATCTGTGAGTGTATCTATTTCTTCTTCATCAAGTTCATTTGTTATTTCAGGTTCAGACATTAAAGCTTCTTTTAGCGTTATCCCACTTTCATAAGCTTTCCCTGCTGCATCATAAACTAAATGATGAGCCTTTGCTTTTCCTACTTTTGGAGCCAATCCCATCATTACGGATTCAGACATCAACAGCCCCCCACCCAAATTAAGGTTCTTTCGCATATTTTCTTCCCCTACCCATAAATTTTCTAAAAGAAACCGTGTATGTTTAAGTGAACCGGACATCAGAATAAAAGCTTCAGGAATCACCATCCATTCGATATTCATTTGCCCGACACCTCTTTCGTGTTCTTGTATCATTGCTGTAAGTTGTGAACTAGCCAATTCTCTCATTTTTGGAGCAATGGCAATTATAGGTTCACAAGATATTGGGTTTCTTTTCTGTGGCAAGGTGGTACTCGCTCCACGTCCTACTTCAAAAGGTTCACTAAGTTCACCTACTTCAGAGCGCATTAAAATTGCAATTTCGTTTGCAATTTTTGCAAACGTGGCAGAAATCATGGCAAAATCATTTACAATTTCAGCCCAAGAATCTCTTGCCGTATGCCAAGTAATGTCCGGTGTCTTTAATTCTAAATAAGTCATCATTAATTCTTGCACCGCTATCCCCTTGTCTTTTAAAGTAGCAAAAGTTCCTACTGCGCCTGCACATTGTCCTACCAAGACGCGCTCTTTAAGTTGTTGGATTCGTTCTCTATGGCGTAACATTTCATCTAACCAAACTGCTGCTTTGTAGCCAAAAGTAATAGGAGCCGCCAACTGCTGGAAAGTTCTTCCTGCCATAACGGTTTTACTATGCTTTTGGGCTAGTATTGCTGTAGCAGCTATAATTGCATTTAATTCCTCTTCAACAAGTTGAATGCCTTTTTTGATTTGCAGCACCATGCCTGTATCCAAAATATCTTGTGTTGTTGCTCCATAATGTATCCAACGAGCCGTTTCTGAATCACAAACTTTATTCAACTGTTTGACAAAAGGAAGTATCGGAAATCCCACTCTGTCAAAGTCGGCTTTCATCTCTTCTATATTCAGGTTCTCGATTTTACCTGCTTTTTCAAGTGCTTTATCAATGCCCTTTGGAATAATTCCGAGTTGCACTTGTGCTTTAGCCAAGGCTATCTCAGTGTCTATCCAAGCTTGCAGACGTGCATCATCAGAAAATATTTCTCGCATTTCGGAAGTACCGAACATATCTTTATAATAATTTGAATCAATGATTGAGGAAGACATAATTTATAAATTATTGGTGTGTGCAATTTCTTTTAATTTTTCGATGACGGACTTATCAACTTTGGTGGAATAAATTAAATCCAGATTTTCCCGTATGACTTCAATAGGCCAATTCCACCATTGGATTTCTTCTAAGGCTTCGATGGTTTTATCATCAAAGCGCATTTTAATTTTTTTGGCGGGGACTCCTGCCACAATACTATAAGGTTCTACATCTTTGGTTACTACCGCACCTGCACCGATCACAGCACCATTACCGATTTTAACATTGCGTAATATAATCGCTCCTGATGAAATAAGAACATCGTTACCGATTTGACAAATCCCTTTACCTTTATTGTATTGAAAATCAGTTAATTTCTCTCCGAGCATATTGTAAAAACCCCAAATAGCACTTGTAGTAACATGCTCTATATCATGGTTTTTTCCTCCGATGGATACATTCCAACTAATAGAACAAAATCTTCCAATTTCAACTCCTCGAATCACGGTATTAAAACCCGTGTAAGTAAATCTTCCAATTTGTGATTCTTGTATAAAATTTCTTCTATTAATGGCTATATTGGATTCTAGCTTACACTTTAAAAGTATAGAATCGTCACCAACTTGGACATCATTTCCGAGGATTGATTCCCTTAGTTCGGCATTCCTGTAGATTTTAACTCCTAAACCATGGATAGAAGAAATTAGTTTTGCATTTTCCGCAATAAAGTTTTCGTTCATATTCTAAGGAATTTTTACTTAGCAAAGAGTTGAAAAATAAATTAATCTAGTAATAAATCGATATAGTCGTAACTATACTTCATTGGTTTATCGTCTATATTATAGATTTTGATAGTATCAAAAACTCTTCTGATTTTATTTTTCACTTCGTTGATGTCTCTGGCTCTTACAATAAACGACCCTACACGATCTTTACTGGCGTTACCTGAAAATATTGGTGCGCCTTGTGTTTTGTTTTGGTAGAATTCCAAGATGGTTCCGTCTTTTACTAAATCAGCAATGCCTTCAATGCGACCAAATGTACCGGCTTCTACATAAATATGATTTTCAGAGTATAAAAAATCGATATTGTTTTTAGGGATTTCAACGACTTTGTTGTAATATGAATCTATCGAAGCTTCAAGTATATCAAAATCGGCAAATAATTTAATCTTTCTGAAGTTTAAACCTCCACCGATGCGTGGTGCAAATTCTACCACATTCACTTTGTCATCAGATACGATTAGTTGCATCAATAAAGGTGTGTTTTGTAGCTCAAACTCGACCGCTATTTTATCAGCAATTTCAACAATAAGATTTTTTGCCGTAGCCGAAATATTCGGAGGTGATATAGACCCAATCGAATAAATTACCGTTCCGTCTTTAATAGATGGTTTGCGCTTTTTGTGCATGGTTACAATATGCGCTTTTCCATTTACAATAAAACAATCCACCCCGATTTCATCCCCTTCAATAAATTCTTCCACCACTGCCATACCATTGCGGCTAATGGCTAAAGCTTCCTGAAGATACGCATTGAGCTCTTGGTTATTGTCCACTCTTCTTACTCCTTTAGACCCATTGGAATCTGATGGTTTAACAACTAACGGAAAGTGTAAAGAATCCACATTTAAGCCTTCCGCACTCGAAGTCTGAATATAGGCTGCAGTTGGGATATTCGCTTTTTTCATGCGAAGTTTCATCTTCACTTTATCCGAAATTTCACAAGCAACTTCGTAGCTGTAAGGTCTGGGTAAATTCATTTTTTCAGCTACATAACAAGCCGTTACGTTAGCCTGATCCACGCATGTTGCAATCACAAGTTGCGCATTCAGTTTTTGAGCAATATCCAATACTTTGTCTTTATCCAAAGTACTTTCTTGCACATGCAAATCAGCAGTTAATTTTGCAGGAGGATTAGCCAAATAATCAATTAGTACAGCAAAAAAACCTCTGTTTTTTAGTTTTTCTAATAATTTTTTATGAGGATTTGTACCTCCTAACACGATAGCTACCGGTTTGTTGTTATTTTCAATCATTACATTGAGATATTCAACTCCAATTGAGTTAATAATTGATTTATTTCACTGACAACTTTATCACTAATCTGCACGTATTCCGAATTGGTTTTGCTGTTTTCAAAAGCAGATTCTCCCGGATATTTAATCGTATTAGTGGTCTGTTGTTCCTTTATTTTAGAAATTAAGTATTCGATTTTTAATTGATATTCTTCTGGACTCATAAAAAAGTCAATGTTCAGCACCATTACAAAATGTCCGTTTCTGGAGTATTCGCCATTGGTGTTCAAGTTCAATACATCTCCTGCGAATCCGGCACCGGTAAGTAAACCGGCAAACAAATCGACTATCATTGAAAGTCCTGCACCTTTGTGTTCGCCAATCGGTACTAAAGTTCCTTTGAGTGCTTCGTTCGGATCTTCCGTCGGATTTCCGTTTTGGTCGAGTGCCCAGCCCAGCGGAATTTTCTCATTGTTTTTAGCCGCCAATCTGATTTTTCCTCGTGCAGCAAAAGAAGTAGCCATATCCAGAAGGATAGGTGCTTTTCCTTCACCTACCGGAAACCCATACCCAATAGGGTTAGTTCCGAAAACAGCTTTACTGCCTCCCCAAGGTGCAAGGGCAGGAGCCGAGTTAGAATAGATGGTACTGATAAAGTTTTCTTGTGCCGCCTGGTTCAAAAAATAAGCCGCTGTCCCGAAATTATTACTATTGCGGACACCAACAATTCCTACTCCGAATTCTTTTGCCTTTTCGATAGCCATCTCTACAGCTTTATGTGCTGCAAGTTGACCAAATCCGTTTTCGGCATCAAGTACAGCAACAACCTTACGGTCTTTAACTACGCTAAATTCAGTAGTCGGGTTTAGACTTCCATTATTAATCTTTTTGACATAAATAGGAAGCCTAGAAATACCGTGTGTGCCTTTTCCGGTTCGATGAGCAAATAATATTGAGTCCGAAATAATTTTAGCATTCTTTACACTTACCCTGCATTTGGTAAGCGTTTGGATGACAACAGTATCAATGACATCAAGTTGGATTTGAGGCATAATCTATTTTATAGAACCTTTTTTAGAAGCTATCGCCTCAGGATAATACTCATCAATCATTCGCTTAACCAACGCCACTTGTTTTGCTCTTTGCTTGGCATCTGCCTCCGTAGTGTCCCAACTGTGTGTTTTTGCTACTGATCCTCCTGTTTTCAAATAAATGGGTGCTGCTACTCGAATCATTTCAGGTACTTCATAGTGGCGTATAAATCCTCCGGTAGAAGCAGGATTTTCGGTATGCACATCAATAGGCACATTGATTGCCTGACGTATAGAAGCTAACATCTGCAACTGAATATCGCGGATAGGGTTAATCGAATTTGCTCCGATGCTTTCTAGTAATTTCGCAGAACATGGGTTACCGTGTCCGGTATGGGCCGACACTTTAAAATGACATTCCGAAGGTATTTCTCCCAATTCTCTCATTTTGTCAAATAGCCACAAGCTACCTTCATCATAAACCAAGAATGAAGTACATCCCAATTTNNACGTAATCTGTATCCCATTCTTTGTCCTTCTGGTGTATTTACAGATGCACTGGTGTCTGTTGTTGCTCTTGGTCCGATGGCTAAAATAAGTTCTACTTTATGCTCATTTGCCAAAGCAACCATTTGCTCTATATCGCTATCTGACAATAGCATAATTCCTTTGGTTTGGGTAACCCTATGAATTACAAGTCCCAACCTGTCAACTTCTTCCAAAAGTGCTTTCATTGCTTTTGGTCCTTGAATACCCGGGACTTCAAAACGATATTGGGCACCGTCGGAAAAACGCTTTTCAGATGTTGGTAAATCGTAGGCGTCGCCTCCCGGCAAACCTATTTTTTCTAAAAATTTCCTACTATCTTTCATTTCTATTAAATTGTTCTACAAATATTGAAATATTTTGTCTAAATCTGTTTCTAAATTATCGACAATTTGCATTAACTTTTGCGATTCGTGATGTGATTTTTCTGAATATTGCATCAAAGAGAAAAACTTTTCTTTTAACTCTTCATCTGTAATAGGATTCTCTGGTTCACCTTTGGGGTAATCAACCCTTTCGGTGTAAATTAACCCGTCATTTGTTTCTATATTTAAAATTGCAGCTCTTTTATGAGGAACCAATAAAGTTAATTCTTCACTTGATTTCACTTTTACTTTTTTAGCAAGGTTAATTACTTCAGTATTGTTGATTATTTCTGTAGTGAACTCTGACAAACCGGCTTTTGATTTTACCAATGCAACTGCTACACTGTATGGCGTACTCATCTTTGCTGAATTTATTCCAATAACATCCACATGGTCATGCCCTCCTACTGCCCAGTAATAGGTTTCTATATTAACCGATTTAATACGATTTATATCTAATTGATGTGTTTTTTTAATATTTAAAGCAGCTTCAATAGGTGAATGACAATGCCTGCAAGCTGCATAGGGCTTTCTATAAATGCTAAGGATAGACAATTTTTCATTTTCTTTAAACTGCAGAAACTCTTTATTATAATTTTCTGACATCATCATTAAAAATCCTAATTTTCCACCGAAAACATCTTTGGGACCTTTGAAATCAGTTAAGCCAAGCATCGCAGCTATGTATCCATTTCTTGCCGCATTCCCTACATTGTAGGGTTTTAGCTCTGAAATATCCTTAATTACTTTAAGTATTCCTGAGGCACTTGTAACAGCTGCAGAAATTGCATCTTTCATTTGTTCTTTGGAAAATTTTAAAGCAGTCGCAATACCTACAGCAGCTCCTATGGTTCCGGCAATTCCTGTACCGTGAAAGCCTTTATCTTTCATCGAGGGCTGCAAGACTGATGCTAACCTAATGGATGCTTCGTACCCTAAAATGATGCCTCTTAAAAAATCAATACCTGAAATATTTTTTTGTTGAGCCAAGGGCAATAAAGCTGAAATAACAGGAGCGCCGGGATGCATCATTGCCACCCTATGACCATCGTCCAATTCAACAATGTGAGCATGTATTCCATTAAACAACATGGCTGTTTGAATGGAAGACCGAGTCTCTAATCCAACAATTGAACAATCTCCGACATCTCCAAGAACTTCAATTGATTTTAAACTTTTTTCTTTAATGATTTTAGCACCGACAATAGTTACCCCTATATAATCTAATAAACAATTTTTAGCTTCTCTAATGACTGTCCCTGAAAAATCCTGTTTACTTAATTTGTAAAGTCCTTCAGTAAACTCGTCAGTTAAATTTTTTGACATTATTATTTGTTTAATAGTTAACCAAGTATCAATTTCAGATACGAACGCTCATCTTCTACCACTCCGTATGCGTTGGCTTTATTTACAATTTTTACGGCCCAGTTCCGATGTGGATTTATCTCGTTCATTTTATTGGCTTTTGCACTTTTTATAACACCTCCTTCTGTACCTAAAACTTGTACCGCATCTTCATATTCTTCTCTTGTAACCGCTTGCATTGCATTCACAAACTTAATATGTGAAGGGTGGATAATTGTTTTCCCTACAAATCCATTGGCTTTATCCAACAAAACCTCTCTTAAAAGACCATCAATGGCTTCGTTGAGAATGGTATTCCTGCTCAATAAGGAATGATTAATGTCGCGTTCCAAAAGATGTTGTATATTATCTTTCTTATAGGCTAAAAAATATTCCCATACAGGGGCAGATACAGTATAACCTACGCCCTCACGGTTAAAAAAATTGAGGATGTCTGAAAGACAATCTCTAACTGTAAGTATATCGTAAATAGAAGAATTGATGCCTCGCCGAACTCCAAAAATAGAAGAAAAATCAGTTCCTCCTACACGAATGTTCAGAATCAAATGTTTATAAGGTTCTATAATTTTTTGAAGCGCTTTAAGTTCATCTAATCTCGATTCTTTAAAAGCAATTGCCCTACCCTCGAGGATAGGCATTCCATATAGATTAACACCAAGATTTTTGTTTAACCTTTTTAATTCACTCAGATATTCGTCCGCATTATCACTATAAAATTTTGGAAAAACAAATCCAGTTAATACGTCAGCTTGTTGTCTATTAACACGTTGTATAAAATTCCGAAATTGCTCTATATTTCTTACTCTTAAAAAGATTAGCGGAATGTCATCGTACGAAATTTTATTCGATTCAACAGCTTCATATAGTATTGTTAGGTGCTCCAATACATTTTCCTCTGCATTAGAAACATCCTTAGCCTTTAGAGCATCTTCAAAGTCCATCACCATTGATGTGACATGATTCAAATTCTTAGTTAGAATCTTATTAATCACATTTTTATTTCCAGGCATATACAACGTCCCTCCCAAACAATATTGCAACAAACTTTTGTCTGAATATTTATTGAATTCCGAAGGTTCTTTGAAAAACTTGAAATTCTCATTGTATTGATTGTGTTTCATTGCATTAAAATTTGATTAGCTGTGCTTTATTGTTTGAATTTGATTATTTAATTTCAAAATCCCACATACAACGTTGACATCTTCAATTTCTAAATCATAATAAAGTGGCAAACACAAAACCCTTTTGGAAATACTATCTGTAATCTCCATTTCAGTTGGATCCAAGTAAGGCAATGCAGTTGCCAAGCTGGGATAAAAATACCGTCTGGTTCCGATTTGATTTTGTTTGAAAGTTTCTTCCGCTTGAAGTAATGCTTCCTCCGTTTCAAAAATAACAGGATAATAAGCGGCATTATTTTCGGAATCTTGATGCCAAACAGGACGCTGCAACCGGGTTTCTTTTAATAATTCATCATATTTCTTTACCAATGCTTTGCGCTTTTCTGAAATGGCAGCGATGTGATTTAAATTAACCAAACCCATAGCGGCGTGAAACTCACTATTCTTGCCGTTAATCCCCAATTCTGCAAACTCATAAAATCCGGAGATTCCGAAATTGCGAATGTATCGCAACTTTTGGTGCAATTCCGCATTTCCGGCAATTATCAAACCGCCTTCAATGGAATGGTACAATTTGGTAGCGTGCAACGAACACGTAGAAATGTCTCCGTATTCAAAAATGGATTTCCCATAAACTTCCACGCCAAAGGCATGGGCGGCATCGTAGATTACTTTTAAGTTGTGTTTTTTGGCAATGGCGTCAATGGCAAGCACATCGCACGGATTTCCATAAACGTGGGTAGCAAGGATGGCGGTTGTTTTTTCGGTAATGGCGGCTTCAATCTTGCCGGCATCGATGTTTAAGCTGTCAGAATCGATATCTACAAACACGGGCGTACAGCCTTCCCATACAATGCTGCTGGTGGTGGCGACGAAAGAAAAAGGCGTGGTGATGATTTCCCCTTTTAAGTCCAATGCTTTGATTGCCATTTGCAATGCCACGGTGCCGTTGGTAACGTACAACAGCTGCGGCACACGAAGATGGGCTGTAAGTTTTTGTTCCAGTTCGACCGACAGCGGTCCCATATTGGTGAGCCAACCGCTGCTCCATATCTCGTTCAGGTAAGCCTGGTATTCCTCCTGCGGAGGCAAAAATGGTTTGGTTACAGGTATCATTTGGTTGTTGGTTGGTTGAATTCTTTTGCGAATATAAGGTTTTACCAGCAGGAATTGAAAAAGATAGTTCTTATTTTATACTTTTCACGGAATTATTGACTGCCTTAAATTCAGATTGCAGCAAAAAAGGCGGCCAGATTTCTTCTTCATAATTTACCTGAAATGACAGAATGCTATTTATTCTAAGTACGGGGTTATTTCTAACAAATTCCGAAACCGAAATGTTGATGGAATACAGTCCTTTTGAAAGCTGTAGATGTTTATGAATCGCGATGAATTCTAGCACTCCATCCTTGATTTCCAAATCGGAGTTTTCCGGATTGCGCTTTAATACCGCCACCGGACGCTGTTCTTTGTCCAAAATATTGATACCAAAAAAAGGCACATTCATGGGTCTTTTAATCGAAAACCTGAATTTCAGTTTCAGCGTTTCGCCCCATGGCACTTGCGGAATGCCTTCCAAATAAGATGCATCGGGAATTTCTACCTGCTCCAATTTTAAAGAGCCGTCATCAAAAACAACATTGCTTTCGTTATTTGCAAATCGGGTGTAGTACAAATCAATGGCTTTAGACACATCCTCTCCTTGAAATTTACTTTGCCCTTTCTCCATCAAAATAATTTGCGTACAGATGCGGGAGACCATTGGCATATTGTGCGAAACGAAAATAATGGCTGTATGAGGCAATATTCTGTCTATCTGCTTAAAGCATTTTAGAATAAAGCCCAAATCTCCTACTGCCAACACTTCATCTATGATTAGCACGTCCGGTTCCATCTGCGCCGCAACGGCAAAACCCAAACGCACTTTCATTCCGCTGCTGTAGTTGCGCACGGGCATGTCTAAAAACTCTTCCAATTCGGAAAATTCAATGATGGCTTTCATCTTGGCATCAATCTCTTGCCGTGTAAAACCGAGAATCGCACCGTTGTTATAGATGTTTTCTCTTCCGGTCAAAATGGGGTTAAACCCGGCACCCAATTCAATCAACGCGCCTACCCTGCCTTTCATGGTAACTTTTCCGGCATCGGGATTGATCAATCCGTTTAAAATTTTCAACAAGGTCGATTTTCCGGCACCGTTGTGTCCGATCAAGCCGAGACACTCGCCCCGGCGCAGCTCAAAACTGATGTCTTTGACCGCCCAAAATTCCTTGGGACGCAACTTGCGCTCTTGCTTGTTGCCCTTCAAGCCGGAAACTAAATCTTTCACCCCATACCACAAACTGGTTTTAAGGTCTTTACAGAATTTTTTGGAGACGTTTTCGACTTTTACTAAAACTTCGTTACTCATTGGTTAATTGTTTTTTCGTGAGGCGTGAGGCGTGAGGCGTGAGGCGTTTAGCGCATTTCGATTTACCCTTCACGCATTTCACTTCACGTTTTACGTTTTTCGCACTAAATAATTTCTATATCCCAATAATAATTGTCTTACCTTAATTATCAAATCTTCTAAATTGTTATTTTCTTCAATAAGTTTTAATCGTATTGCAATCAAATATTGTGTTTCTAATTCAGCGACTGATCCTAATGCTATTGTAATAAATTGAATGAGTTCTTTATCTCCTTTCCTCGCTGAACCTTCAGCAATATTAGAAGGTATAGAAACCGCAGCACGACGCATTTGACTTGTTAATCCATATCGTTCTTCTTTCGGCAATTGAGCCGTATTTTGATAAACCAGCGTAACCAAATCCATACTACATTTCCAAACATCTAAATCTTTATGGTTCATAACTATTAATATTTTTTCGTGAAGCGTCACGCTTTTCGCTTCACCCTTCACGCATTTCGCTTCACGCTCTTACGAACTCATCCGCTCCACCAAAATCGGGATGGAAATTCTATAAAATACCAAGCCTACAAACAACAAGGGAATACAGCCTAAGACGACGATTAAAAAATAGGTCAAGTAGGTCGGCGGCATCCCCACAGCCAAATCGCGGGCGGTTAAGATGATTGGAGTCAAGGGATTCCATTCCATTATGGTTTTCATAATGCCACTTTCCGGAATGGAATACACCACCGGCGTCACATACATCAATAATTGCAATCCGAACGTAATCATTTTGCCGACATCGGTATAAAGCAGTCCCAGAGGCGTAATAAAAAGCCCTACCGTCGTTCCGAAGAGGATCCCGCCGAACAAAGCAATCGGAAACAACAGCAAACTCCAGTGAAATCCGACTCCGAAGGCAAACACAAAAATTATCAGGATTAACACCTTTATCGAACTGTTAAAGAGCAACTTCAAAATTCCGGACATGACCAATGCCTCTTTGGGAAAGTTGATTTTCGCCAAAATGGATTTGGAGCCGTTGGTACTCGTGATGGGAGAATTGATCGCTTCGGTAATAATCGACCAGAGCAGCGTTCCGGTAAATGCATACACCGGATACGGAATGCCTGTGTCAGTGACGCGTACCGTGCCCGAGCTGTTTAAGAAAATCCAAACAAAAGCCGTACTGAGCGGCATGATAAATGCCCATAAAATCCCGAGGAAACTCTGGCGGTACATGGCAGAAATATCGCGTTTTGCCAATTGAAACGACAAAAAGCGGGATTTATTTATGTCAATCAAACTTTCTCTGAGCAGCCTACCCACCCGGAGGTTGCTTTCTTTTTGATATACTCTGGTTTCAAGTTCCATAAATTGAAAATATGGTAATCGTTAGTGGTGCTAATATAAAAAATATAAGAAATTGATAAAAACCATTCATTTTAGGCCAATGTGCTGCGATCGTATTTAAAATCATGTATGGCCTCCTTAAATTTTAAATCAATCGTAATTTTAAGCATTTTTCTCACCTATAATTTTAAACAATCATTCCCGCCGCAACGGTTTCGAACGTGCCTTCGTCAATCAGGACAAAACTTCCGGTAATTCGGTTGTCACGATACTTGTCGGTCATCAAAGGTGCCGTCGTGTGCATACTCACCCGACAGATGTCGTTCATCCGCAATTCTTTGTCCGCTTCATTCCGGGCATACGTATCGATATCGATTTTATACAATACTTCTTTGATTATTGCTTTTTGTTCGTTATTGGCGTGTAAGATGGTGTATTTTGCCCGAGTTTGTGCAGGACGAGTTCCAAACCAACATATCATGGCATCAAACCGCTGCAACGGTTCCGGACGGTTGTTTTTCTTTGCAATCAAATCGCCGCGACTGACATCGATATCATCTTCCAAACTTATGGCGACGGACATGGGCGCAAAAGCTTCGTCCAATTCGCCGTCCATGGTCGTGATGGCTTTGATGGAGGAAGTTAATCCCGAAGGCAGCACCACCACTTCGTCACCGACTCTGAAAATACCGCTGGAAATTCTTCCGGCATAGCCTCTAAAGTCTCTGAATTCCTCCGATTGCGGTCGCAGCACGGTCTGAACCGGGAATCGGGCATCAATTTTATTGATATCGCTTCCAATGTGCATGGTTTCCAAATTGGACAACAAAGGGGCGCCTTGAAACCACGGCATGTTTTCGGAACGGTTTACCACATTGTCTCCCAGCAAAGCACTGATAGGTAAAAACCGAATGTCCTTAATCATCAGTTTTGACGAAAAGGCTTCAAACTGACGGACGATGTTTTGGAACACTTCTTCGGAATAATCGACCAAATCCATTTTGTTGACACACACAATCACATGAGGAATGTGTAACAGCGAAGCGATAAAGGAATGGCGCTTGGTTTGTTCCGTCACTCCCTGACGGGCATCGATAAGAATCAATGCCGCATTTGCAGTCGAAGCACCGGTTACCATATTTCGCGTGTACTGAATGTGACCGGGCGTATCGGCAATGATAAATTTTCGTTTGGGCGTTGTAAAATAACGGTAAGCAACATCGATGGTAATTCCTTGTTCTCTTTCGTCTCGCAATCCGTCGGTAAACATGGCCAAATCTACCGATTCAAGTCCTTTTCGGGTACTCGTTTTTTCTACGGCTTCCAACTGATCTTCAAAAATGGCTTTACTGTCGTACAACAAACGTCCGATTAGGGTACTTTTTCCGTCATCTACACTTCCCGCTGTCGTAAATCGTAATAATTGGTTGTTATTTAATTCCACTGCTGTCGTTTTTTTGTTACTTATATTTCCCTTAAAAATATCCTTGTTTTTTTCTGTCTTCCATCGCCGTTTCACTGCGTTTGTCATCTGCTCGATTCCCGCGTTCGGTCTGTTTCATCGCCGCCACTTCCATCACGATTTTCTCCAAAGTATCGGCATCGGATTCAATCCCGCCCGTAATGGTGATGTCGCCCAGTGTGCGGAAGCGAATTCTCTTGGTGACGATTTCTTCGCGTTCGTCTCGTTTTAAAAACTCCGAAACGGGAATCCACGAGTTGTTTCTCCAAACTACTTCGCGTTCGTGTGCAAAATAAAGAGAAGGGATTTGAATGTTTTCCCGACGAATGTAATTCCACACGTCCATTTCTGTCCAATTACTGATTGGGAAAGCGCGAAAATGTTCGCCTTCAAAACATTTGCCGTTGAGAATGGTCCACAGTTCGGCACGTTGGTTTTTCGGATCCCATTGTCCAAACTCATCGCGGTGCGAGAAAATGCGTTCTTTTGCACGGGCTTTTTCTTCGTCTCTTCTTCCGCCACCAATGGCACAATCAATCCGATGGGTCTCAATGGCATCCAATAAGGTGGTGATTTGCAAAGTATTTCTGGAAGCGTTTCTACCGCGTTCCTCCACCACTCTTCCGTTATCGATGGCTTCCTGTACCGAGCCTACCAACAACTGAACGCCCAATTCTTCAATCAATTGGTCGCGGAAAGCGATGGTTTCCGGAAAATTGTGTCCGGTATCCACGTGTAAAAGTGCAAATGGAATCTTACACGGATAAAATGCCTTTCGTGCCAAATGGGTAACCAAAATAGAATCTTTCCCACCCGAAAACAAAATGACGGGGTTTTCAAATTGTGCCGCCACTTCACGAAGGATGTAAATTGCTTCTGCTTCTAATTCGTCTAAATAATTTAAATAATACGTGCTCATATCATTAGTTCTCAATGCATTTATGTTGATGGTGTTTCTATGATTCTGTTTTTTAGTTGCTCCCATAATGTTGCTACGGAAGTTTCTATCGACTCTTTGGAGGTGTCGATGCTGATGTCTGAATTTAGGGGAGGTTCATAAGGCGCATTGACACCTGTAAAATTCTGTATTTCTCCTTTTCGTGCTTTTGCATACAAGCCTTTTATATCGCGTGCCTCACACGTTTCCAAGGGAGTATTTACATAAATTTCGACAAAGTTATCATTCCCTACGATATTTTTCACCTTTTCTCTGTCTTTTCTGTAAGGCGACACAAAAGCAGCCAGAACAACCAGCCCGGCATCATTCATCAATTTGGCTACTTCGGCTACACGGCGCAGGTTTTCGGCGCGGTCTTCAGGACTGAAGGTGAGGTTGGCATTGATGCCCAAGCGAATGTTATCCCCGTCCAAAGTATAGGTGTGAATTCCCTCGTCGTATAATTTTTGTTCCAACGCATTGGCAATTGTCGATTTTCCCGATCCGGACAGGCCGGTAAACCACAAAGTCAAAGGACGGTGTCCCTTTAATTTTTGACGATGAGCAGCTTCAATCTGATAATTTTGTTTAAACAGGTTTGCCATTGTATTTTATTCTAATCCAATCCGTAGGTTGATTTGTACCATACGCGTTCATGTAAATAATATAAAAACATCTTGGTCAGTAATTCTACCAATCCGATTTTTAACCCCGCCATGGCATTTCCCGAAATGATCCATCCCAACACCATGGTATCCAAAGTTCCAATAATGCGCCAAGTGACGGCTTTTATGATATGCCGTATCCGACTTTTGCGAATATACCCGGCTTTGGTCAAATTGATTTTAAACCACGCGCGTTCGTGCAAGTAGTACAACACCATTTTTGTCAATACTTCTGCGCCTCCTATTTGCACGCCCAATAAAGGACTTCCCGTGATGACCCAAGAAATAATAATCGTGTCTAAGGTCCCGACAATTCTCCAAGTAATGGTCTTGGCAAGGTGCCTCCTTTTGGACCGATCAAGCATAACGCACCAAGAAATAATTGTTTAACAAGTTTTGTTTGTTGTATTTCATGGGTTTCGCGGTCGTTTGATCGATTACGGATACACCCACGGCACGACATATCGCATCGCCGGCAGCCGTATCCCATTCCATGGTGGGTGCAAAACGCGGATATAACTGCGCTTTCCCTTCGGCTACCAAACAAAATTTAAGCGAACTTCCTTTGGAAATCACTTCCACCGGAGTGGACTTCTCAACCGATTTTATAAAATTGGAAGTGTCTTCATTTAAATGAGATTTGCTTCCGACAATTTTAACCACTTCGGCAGTTTGGGGATGTATCGGTTTTGCGTGTTCTAAAAATTCTTCAACGTTTGCTCCTGATTGGAGAATGGTTTTAAAGGCGCCTTTTTGTTGCGGAGAACTAAAATAGAGTTCTTTGGTCACCGGGACATAAATCACGCCGAGTACCGGCGTGTCGTTTTCTATAAGGGCAATGTTTACGGTAAATTCGCCGTTGCGTTTGATAAATTCTTTGGTTCCGTCCAACGGATCCACAATCCAACACCGATTCCAACCTTTCCGAACTTCATAAGCAGTTTGCTTGTTTTCTTCACTGATAATCGGAATTCCCAAAGGTTCAAGATGATGGTTGATGACCGTATTGGCATGTTTATCGGCAAGAGTAAGGGGAGAATTGTCGTCTTTTATTTCAACAGCAATCGGATTTTCGTATATTTTTAGTATTTCTTGTCCGGCTTCAGTAGCGGCAAGAATAGCAGCAGTCAATAAATTTTTCACGTTATTTGGTCAGATTATTGAGTTTACAAAGAAATAAAAAAAAATTGAAAATGAGATGTAAATAAAAAAGGAATTAAGAATGGGGAATGGTGAATGGGGAATGGTGAATGGTGAATGGTGAATGGTGAATGTGAGTTTAGTTAACATAATCTGTTCTCGATACATTTTCCAAATTTGCTCCGCTACATTTGAAAAATACTCGAACTGACATTTGAGGTGTTGAAAGTAAACAGGTAAATGACAAGTCAACGCTATTTAGGGAGACTCAAATAAACTTTCAATTTTCAACTAAAAAACGCTTCACGCCTCAACAAAATAATGATAAATGGTTAATGGTTAATGGTTAATGGTCAATGCTATTTAAGGAAGCTCAAATTTTCAACTTTCAACTAAAAAAAACGCTTCACCCTTCACGCATTTCGCCTCACGCCCAAAAACTTTCAACTTTCAACTTTCAACTAAAAAACCGCTTCCCGCTGAAAAATTTATTCCTTTACCAATCTCAATGTTTGGGTTTCTCCTTGAGACGTTAAAGTGACCAAATAAATTCCTGCCGACACGTGTTCGGGAATCTCCACCGCTAAGGTTTGATCGGAAACCGTGACTTGTTTTTTATAAATTTCACGTCCTGCCATGTCGGCAATGTGAACATCCACTTCTCGGTCTGCAATACTCGGTGCATGAATGTAAAACTTTGTTTGTCGCAACGGATTCGGATACAGGCGTACGCCTTCGAATGCATATTCGTCAACATTTAACAAGTCGGAAACGACCCGAATGCGAAAACGGTCATGGGCTTTGCTCAGTGCATCGGAAATTTCAAAATTGTAAGTATTTATTCCCGAAGTCAACAGGGTTTCGGTTCCGGCAAACATATCTTCCAAAACCATTACGTAATCGTCCAAACCTTCCGACTCAATTTTCAACACATATTCGTGATGCGCAAAACCGGAAGTATAGAGAGAAAACACTTCTCCGGCTTGAGGCAATTCACGCTGTTCGATACTCAAGTAATTTCCGTTATTGTCAACGGCTATATTTTCTCCAAAATTAAATGCTTTGGGCGCATCTGATGCTGTTACGGCATTGGTGTGATTTGGATTAAACAAAATTGCCGTGCCGTCTTGTACCGAACCGCCTTCGTTATATTTTTTTTCTGTAAACAGCTGTATGTTGAGCATTTGCGTTGCCATCATCCCGCTTCCTGCATTGTTAGCCGTATAATTTCCGGGAGCTTTATGCGCTTCTGAAAAATTGATGGTAGCACTGCCGTTGGTCAGGGTTGAAAACTGCGCCGCTTGCCCGGCTTGCAGGTATTGGTTTACGCTTAAACCCAAGGTGTTTGTTCCGGCAGGAAGCGTAATTGTCACATACCCTCCATAATCTCCGACATTGACGTCGTACACGTAGTAATATCCTTTATTGACATTGACAGCATCGTCAAACACGTTATTGATATCGACAGCACTCTGATATGGGTTACCGAACATTACAAACTGATTGGCAGCGGTAGTAGGGAACGTTTGGCTATAATCGCCGATATGCAATTGTCCGCGAGTTCTGAGTGTCGTTTCACTGTGTCCTGTAGAATCAATATGTTTCAGTTGCCTGTCTCCTCTGACATAGAGCAGATAAGCATCCCCGGCATTGAGTGTGGTGTTGTCCGTATTGGCTATGGGCACAAACTGCTGTGCACCGACATCCACGGCAAACATAGAGGGATTGCCCGTTTGCGTGGCATCAAAACCATTTTGCCGATCAATGGTACTTCCCGTGATGTGAGTTCCATATCCCGGATGCGGATTGTCCGCACGACTGTTGGCGCCTTCCTGCCAATTGTCGCGAATGGAAGTCGAAGTTGTTACCGCACTGGAAACCATGCGATAAGATCGTCTGTCCTGCATATAATGCTCAACGACAACATCGCCCGTGATGGTCGAAGTGGAAGACACTGCGGCAAGCTCGCCGTTTCCGGTGGGACCACTTCCAAAAATCAAATCTCCGTCGGCTAATATGTTTCCGTGTAGGTTTAAGGTGTTTTCCATTCTCAAAGTCGCACCGGCCATCACGTTAAGATTATTCACATACAACGGTAAAGAGATGGTTGCCGCACCGTCGATAACGATAATATTGTCTGTAGCTGTGGCCACTCCCGATGGATCTTGAGGCGACCAACTGCCGTTTTGGTAGGTATAGTCATAAGTGACTTCTTCTATCAAAATATCATCCAACATCAATCGGAACTGATTGGCATTCGAATAAGCGTGGAATCCTACATAATAAATATCGGTATTCGGCACCTGAAAAGTTACTTCATTAAAATTAGGTATTGCCATCGTTATTTCGGGATGGTCTGCCAATACGGTATGCATCGCACTTATTTCATTTTCAATCCCTATGGCTACTTTCATCTTTTCTGTATTAAATATCGAATTGTTTCCGTATTTATAACTCAAACGATACATTTTTCCTTGTTCCAATTCCACTGCTTGTGTAAACAGCCAAGCATCGGCAGGTCGAGGACTAAATAAATAACCTGCATATATACCGGTGAAACCAGATTGATTTCCCGTCATCTTCAGCCAACCGTTTCCTTGTCCTCCGGTTTGAAACGACAGACAGTGAGTCGCACCTTCAAAATCCATCACATACGGAAGTGTCGCTATATCACAAGGGGTAGTGAACATTACCGGTCCTTTTAACTGACTGAAATCCGAAGAACCACAATCAGCACGTACGTAAAACTCGTATGCAGTAGCAGGCTGTAACCCGGTCAGGACAGCATTTGGAGAAGTTACGGTAAGCGTGGTAGTTTGCAATGAATTTGCAGGATTAAAACCATTCAATCCGTAATACACCGTCCATTGCGATGCCGTTCCTTGTTCTGTCCACTGAACGGCGGCACTTGTTCCCTGTATGTTGGTTGTCTGCAAATTTTCGGGAGCAGGACAAGTTTGCGTCAGTCCTCCGAGCATCATGTGATTGATATAATTAGTTAGCTCATAAGCCATTGGAGGATTGAAAGGATCCGGCATTACACCATCGTCGGAAAAAGAAATGGCGCGTCCGGGCGTGGCAGGATTGTTAGCTGTTTTTGCAAAAAGGATTGCCCCGTTATATCCTGTTTTCTTTTCTTTTACCGCAATTACCAGATGCTCGGTATTGTTATATGCAAAAGGCACCGAAAAATTGATTTGCAGATAATTGCCGGGGGCGGGAAAGCTAACAAGGCCGTCAAAAACCTTGGTGAGTTGCGAAGCATCTACCCAGTCGGTAGCAGATACAAATGAGCCTTTATTCGTATGTCCCAAGTAAACCTCCCATTGATTGCTGTTGGTAGTCGCTCCCGACTGGTACATAAAAGAAATGGAGGTGATGTTTCCGGCAACATCTATCTCGTTTTGATAGACAAGTTGTTGGCTATAGGAATATTCGTAATTTCCATCGATGGGAAGCAAATCCGTGAAACCGTTGGGATCTCCAATCACCACCTGACTGAATGTGTTTACGATTCCGAGCGCGAAAAAAAACAAGAAGATTTTAAATTTCATAACCGACGCAAGAATTTTGATTATTCTTGCAAAAATAATTAAAAATCAGACAGCTATAAGCGTAAAAGTCTGATTTATTCTATATAACAAAAAGATTTATCCAACTTTCACAAATTTTAAAGAATAAGATACGTTTAAATATATTTATCTTTAAAAACTCTAATACGACGTGATTATGGAAACAACAAATGACAATACCGTTCGGATTTACACAGGCTCTCCGATGATGGTTAAAGCACTGGTTGCCCGATTGGAAGAAAGAAATATCAAGCCTATTGTCCGTGACGATCAGCAAAACGCCATCATGTTTGGATCGGGAAGCAATTATGCCGACCAACTGCGCATTTTCGTCAGAAAAGACGAATTGGCAATCGCACAACCGATTGCAGACGAATTTATCAGAGAAATGGATTCCAAGGACTAAGCGCCGTACATGTTTTCTCGCAATTCTTTGACCGACGGGTTCTCCATATATTCATCAAAGGTCATGTGACGGTCGATGACGCCATTTGGAGTCAACTCGATGATTCGGTTTGCCACGGTTTGTGCAAATTCCTGATCGTGGGTGGTTAAAATCACATTTCCTTTAAAGTTCTTCAATGAATTGTTGAAGGCAGTAATAGACTCCAAATCCAAGTGGTTTGTCGGTTCGTCCAGCATCAGTACATTGGCACGCTGCATCATCATCCGACTGAGCATGCATCGCACTTTTTCTCCTCCGGAAAGGACATTGCTCTTTTTGAGCGCTTCCTCGCCGCTGAATAGCATTTTCCCCAAGAATCCGCGTAAAAACACTTCCTCCCGTTCTTCTTCGGTTTTGGCATATTGTCGCAACCAATCGACCAAGGAAAGATCGTTCTGAAAATATTCTTCATTGTCCAACGGCAAATAACTCTGCGTAGTGGTAACTCCCCATTCATAAACTCCGGTATCGGGTTTTTGACGGTGGTTGATGATTTCGTAAAAGGCCGTCGTCGCTCGTGAATCTCGGGAATACAAAAGCACTTTGTCACCTTTTGCGAGATTTATGGAAACATTTTTAAAAAGTACTTCGCCTTCCAAAGAAGCAGCGAGGTTCTCGATATTTAAAATCTGATCGCCTGCTTCGCGCTCGCGCTCAAAAATTATCGCCGGATACCGACGGCTGGAAGGGCGAATTTCTTCAACATTAAGCTTTTCCAACATTTTACGGCGCGAAGTTGCCTGTTTGCTCTTGGCAACGTTGGCACTGAAACGCATGATAAATTCCTGAAGTTCTTTACGTTTTTCTTCGGCCTTTTTATTTTGTTGTGCACGTTGCCGCGCCGCCAACTGACTGCTTTCATACCAAAAGGTGTAGTTTCCGCTGTAATGGGTGATTTTTCCAAAATCAATATCGCTGATGTGGGTACAAACGGAATCTAAAAAATGCCGGTCGTGTGAAACGACAATGACGCAGTTGTCATAATTTGCTAGAAAATTCTCTAACCAAGTAATGGTTTCGTAGTCCAAATCGTTGGTAGGCTCGTCCATAATCAGCACGTCCGGATTTCCGAACAGGGCTTGCGCCAACAACACGCGAACTTTTTGTTTTCCGTCCAAATCTCCCATTAAGGTATAGTGCAAACTTTCGTCAATCCCCAAATTAGACAACATTGCAGCGGCATCGCTCTCGGCGTTCCAACCGTTCATTTCTTCAAATTTTACCTGCAATTCTCCGATGCGCTCTGCATTTTCGTCGGAATAATCTTCATACAGCGCGTCCATTTCTTGTTTGATACTGTAAAGCTCTTTATTTCCGCGCATTACTGTTTCCAACACCATAAACTCATCATAGGCATTGTGATTTTGCTCAAGCACCGACATTCGCTTACCGGGTTCCAAATGAACATGTCCGGAGGTGGGCTCTTGTTTTCCGGAAAGAATTTTCAAAAAAGTTGATTTTCCCGCTCCGTTTGCACCGATAATACCGTACACATTTCCCAAATGAAACTGGGTGTTGACTTCGTCAAAAAGCACTCGCTTGCCAAATTGAACAGAAAGATTAGAAACTGATAACATAATGTATTTTCAAAAAATTTTTGCAAAAGTAACTTATTTGATGGTCACTTAAAAAATAAGAAAGATTTCCATTGGTATTTAACCCTTATTTAACATCCTCACAACCAAAGGGTGTCTAATTTTGTACTTTACAATTTTTAACTCATTCACACTTGATAAAAAAAATATTTTCAAATATTTTTTTAGCATCCTTGCTATTATTTTTTGCCTGTAACGAAAAGGAAGACGCAGTCACTGTTTGGATTGGCGGAGAGATTGTCAACCCCACTTCCAATTATATTATCCTTGCTCAAGGCAATAAAGTGATTGATACTGTTTTATTGGATTCCAACAATTTCTTTTTATACCAATCGGATGCGTTAAAAGAAGGGCTTTATATTATTCGCCACAACGAAACCCAGGTGATGTATGTCGAGTCGGGTGACAGCTTGATGCTCCATCTGAATACCATCGATTTTGACGAATCGCTTGCCTATTCCGGCAAAGGTGCAGAAAAAAACAACCTGCTGATGAGTTTCTTTTTAATCAATGAGAATGAGAATAAAGTATTGCCGCAATGGTACACCTTGTCACCGGATGCGTATACTCAAAAAATCGATTCCTTAAAAGTTTCAAAAGAGGCACTTTACGACCAATTTTTAAACAAACACCCGAATGCGACCGAAGGCTTTAAAAAAGTTGCCCGCGTTTCCATCGACTATGATTATTACTTAAAAAAAGAATTGTACGCCCTCGGAAACACGCACCGCGCAGCTTCCATAGACGATTCTTTTTTTGCCTATCGTCAACAAATTGACATAAACAACGAAAAGCTTCGCTACTATTATCCGTATTATCGATTTTTGCTCGTCTATTTTGACAATCAGGCGTCAAAACAATTAGGTGATGCGTCTGAACGCTATTCTTATGAATTTTCTAATGCTCGCCTCAATGCTATTCAACAGGCCATCAGCAACGACTCTATCCGGAACAATTTGGCACGCAACACCGCCTTACGATTTTATTTTAACGGACATCGCAAACAAGATGAATTGGAAAAATTCTTAACTGATTTTGACAACATCAACAACAACCCGAAATACATTGCCGAAGTTCAAAAAGTTCACAATACGGCGATTAAAATAGCTGCCGGAAAGACTGTTCCCAACATCTCTTTGTTAACCGCCGACAACAATGTCACTACCTTACACGAATTGATAGACAAACCGACGGTTTTGTTTTTCTGGAGTTATAAATACCTGCGTCAGGCAGAATCTATTCACAATCGGGCGGGTGAGTTGAAAGCAAAATATCCTGAATACAATTTCATAAGCATCAACACCGACGATCATTTCCGGCGATGGAGAAATTTTATCCGCACGCAGAAATATGAAGATTCGGAGGAGTTTCAATTGGAAAACCCTGTCGATTCCGAACATGCGTTGATGCTAAACAACTTGAGCAAATCACTCATTATCGATACCGACCTGACCATTCTGAACGGAAATTGTACCATGTTCCAGCCCAATTTTGAGCAATTATTGCTCGGGTATCTCAATCGTCAGGATTAATTTCCTTTTTTATAATCTTCCAAGAATTTTTGCAATCCGATGTCCGTCAACGGATGGTTTAACAATGCCAAAATAGATGACAAAGGACCGGTCATAACATCGGCGCCTATTTTTGCACAGTGAACAATGTGCATCGGATGTCTTACCGACGCGGCGAGAATTTGGGTTTCAAATTCGTAATTGTCATAAATTTGGCGGATGTCCATAATCAGGTCAAGCCCGTCGGTGGAAACGTCGTCCAAACGTCCGATAAACGGAGAAACGTAAGTGGCTCCGGCTTTTGCAGCCAACAGTGCCTGTCCTGCAGAAAAAACCAAAGTGCAATTGGTACGAATTCCCTGTTCGCTAAAATAGCGAATTGCCTGAATGCCGTCTTTTATCATCGGTACTTTCACCACGATTTGTTCATGCAATTCCGCCAAAGCTTCCCCTTCTTTTATGATGGATTCAAAATCCGTGGCAATAACTTCAGCCGAAACATCTCCATCCACAATGTTGCAAATATCCACATAGTGTTTCATGATGTTGTCAGAACCGGTAATTCCTTCCTTTGCCATCAACGACGGATTGGTCGTTACACCGTCGAGAATTCCTAAATTTTGCGCTTCTTCTATTTGTGCAAGGTTTGCTGTATCGATAAAAAACTTCATATCCTAAGGGGTTTGTTATATTAAATTTTAATTAAATCGCTGGCAATCAATCATTAATCCTATTCAATTAAGGTTTAAAAGATTTCTGCAAAGATAGAAAATTAAATGCAGTTCCGCTGCGATTCCCCATGTTCAATCTTTCGATAAAAAATCGAATTTAAGTTTACGGATGATTGAATTGATATTGAATCGCGAAGGTGTAAAAAGCTATATTTTTTTAACCAAATTGGAATTGTAGTACTCCGAGTTACTGGTGACTTCTTTACCAAGCCATTCAGGTTTGGCAAAAGGTTCATCTTCATCGGTCAATTCAATTTCGGCAATGACCAGGCCTTTTAAAGCTCCTTGAAATTCATCCACTTCAAATACATGAGAATTGACAGGGATTTCATAACGAATTTTATCGATAATTCCGGGTTCGCACAATTCTAATAAGGCTTGCGCATCTTCTAAGGAAATGCTGTGTTCCCATTCAAATCGAGTGGTTCCGGACGGATTTGATTTCCCTTTGACCGTAAGCATTCCTTGATCTCCGAAAATTCGAACGCGAACCGTCCGCTCCGGATCGGTGTTTAAAAATCCCTGAATAATGCGTGTTTGTTTTTGCGCTTCCTTTTTATAAGCATCATTGCGAACCAAAAATTTTCTTTCTATTTCGTTCATTGCTGCATTTGGTTTGAGGCTATTTTTTTAATTTCATCGGAAGGAATATACATTTTAGGATAACCAACTTCTTCCAATTTGACCATCGCTTCTGCAATCGTTTCCGCTTTGATATAACGATAGCTTTTGGGAATTAAAAAATTAAAAATTCTAAAAAATAGTTCTCCGATTCTTTCTCCGATGCGCGTCTCCTTTCTGTCTCCAACGATTAATGAAGGTCGTAAAATATAGGTATTGGGAATTTGCTCGGCTTCCACAGCTTTTTCCATTTTCCCTTTGGTTCGGCTGTAAAAAATTTTACTGTCCGGATTGGAGCCAAAGGAAGAAATGACAACATAAGTCGGGATTCCCTGTTCCTTTGCTAATTTTGCGGCCACAACGGGAATGCCGTAGTCAATTTTAAAATAAAGGTCTTTATTCGGCGTTTTGGCTTTGGTCGTGCCAATACAGCAATAAACAACAGTCCCTTTAAATAAATGTTGGTAAGATTCTAATTTGAGTAAATCGACAATGTGTTCTTCCAGTTTGGGTGAAGTGATTCCGGTGGAACGGCGGGTCAATACTTTAATCAATTCAAAATCGGGATGCTGAAGCAGTTTCTGTAACAAAATACTTCCTGTCAATCCGGTGGCACCGATGAGAATGGCGGTTTTTTTCATAGCTTTTTTTATTATTAAGTTTTCAATAAACTTAAATAACGCTTAAAGGTATTAATTTTGACTTTATGGAGTTTGATTTTCCCATCAGAAAAATTATTCATATCGATATGGATGCGTTTTATGCTTCCGTAGAACAATTGGATTTTCCCAATTTAAAGGGGAAGCCGTTGGCAGTGGGCGGAGGTGAAAAACGAGGCGTGGTCGCTGCTGCAAGTTATGAAGCGAGAAAATACGGTGTACGGAGTGCAATGAGCGGAAAATTGGCACGTGAATTATGTCCGCATCTTATTTTTGTACCTACACGCTTTGAACGCTATCGTGAAATCTCCTCAAAAATTCGAGAACTTTTTTTTGAATACACCGATTTGGTCGAACCCCTTTCGCTGGATGAAGCGTATTTAGATGTTACGAAAAATAAAAAAGGCTTATTCAGCGCTACGGTCATTGCCCGGGAATTGCGAGGCAGAATCAAAGAAGAAACCGGATTGAACGCCTCGGCGGGAATTTCGATAAACAAGTTTATTGCAAAAATTGCAAGTGACATCAATAAGCCCAATGGACAAAAAACCATTCCGCCCGAAGCGGTTATCTCCTTTTTAGAAAATCTGGATGTCAAGAAATTTTACGGCGTAGGCAAAGTGACACGAAATAAAATGTACCGATTGGGAATTTTCACCGGCCTCGATTTAAAAAATAAAAGCCTTGAATTTTTAGAAAAGCATTTTGGAAAAAGCGGTTCACATTATTACAACATAGTCCGCGGCATCCACAACAGTCCCGTGAGAACCTTCCGGCTTCAGAAATCACTGGGAGCAGAACACACATTTTCAGAAAACATCACTTCCGAAGTGTTTATGATTGAACATTTGGAAAACATTGCTGCTCAAGTAGAAGAACGGCTTTATCGGCGAAAACTTGCCGGGAAAACCATCACTTTAAAAATACGTTACAGCGATTTTACCTTGCAAACTCGAAGTCGCACCATTGAAACGTATGTTTATAAGAAAACTGCCCTTTTAAAAATTGTAAAAGAATTGCTGTATCAGGAGAAGCTTAAAGATTCGGTACGATTGCTTGGGATTTCGGTTTCCAATTTGAACAACGAAGCTCCCACCGTGAACAAACCCTTTCCGAAGGAAGAACAGCTTCGTCTGGAGTTTTAAAGAAGCAATCCGAACTACAACGTGGGTTCACGGGAAATAAAAAAGCGCAACTCTTTCTATTAAAAGTAGTTGCGCCTTTTGGTTGCGGAGGAAGAGGGATTCGAACCCCCNNCGCCGCATTCGACCACTCTGCCATTCCTCCTTGCATTTCTCGGTAATCCAACGTTTGAAATAATCAAACCATCGATTGCCGTAATTGCGGTTGCAAATATAAAAAGCTTTTTGATATTCAGGAATTATTTTCAGCATTTCATTGAATTTTTATTTCCGTACAATTTTGAACCTTTTCAATGCTTCGTATTTTATCCTTAACTTTGCCTGATGTCGCTATAGGGAATCGTACATAACCCATTTCCAAATAGGACAATTTAAAACAAATCAAATAAATTCCTGCATCATGAGATCATCCGGTACGATAGACAAATTAAAATGGAGATACGCCACCAAGAAATTTGACAGTTCTCGGAAACTCTCCGAGGATAAAATTCGCGTGCTTAAAGAAGCGTTTAACCTCACCGCAACTTCCTACGGATTGCAGCCTTTAAAAATGGTTGTCATTTCCGATCAAGACATCAAAGAAAAACTCATGGAATATACGTATTATCAACCCCAGGTTCGGGATGCCTCTCATGTGTTGGTATTGTGTATTGAACGTGAAATCGATGCTTCATTTATCGTTGAACATTTTAAACGCGTCGAAGCAATTCGAAAAACGTCTCGCGATATTTTAGAACCTTACGAGCAAAATTTAATCGCTACTTTTTCAGAAAAAGAGAAAGAAGAAATTAAAGTGTGGATGACCAATCAGCTGTATCTTACGCTTGGGGCGTTGTTGACGGTGTGCGCCATAGAAAAAATCGATTCTTGTGCCATGGAAGGCTTCCAACCTGAAAAATACGATGCATTTTTAGGACTTGACAAACGCGGTTTGGAATCGGTCATCGTACTGCCTGTGGGATATCGGGATACTTCCGATTTTTTCTCGAATCTCAAAAAAGTAAGACGCGGAGTGGACGAATTAATTATCGAACTTTAATTGCGGTCTCTTAATAGCGAATGTAATCTATAATTTGCAAACCGTATCCGATCATTCCCACCCGTTTTGTTTCCTGACTGTTGGAGATCAACCGGATTTTGTGAATGCCCAAATCGTGAAGAATTTGCGCTCCGATTCCAAAATCTTTTACATCGGAAACAATTCGCGGCGCTTTTGCAACCTTCCCGGGTGTTTGCATTTCTTTTAATTCCTTTAACCGATTTAACAAGTTTAAGGACTGCATCTGCTGATTGACAAAAACAATGGCTCCTTTTTCTTCTTGCTCGATGATTTTGAACATGTCGTCCAATTTTTTCTCGGCATCATCGGTAAGTGCTGTTAAAATATCACTATTCACCAAGGTTGCATTCACTCGCACAGGTACCGGTTCATCGGCATTCCAACTTCCTTTGGTCAGTGCAAAATGAATTTGATTGTTTGTAGTTTGGCGATAAGCCACCAATCGAAATTCGCCGAATTTGGTTTGCAGCATAAAATCTTCTTTTTTCTCGATAAGTGAATCGTGTTCCATACGGTATTTCACCAAATCTTCAATCGATATGAGTTTCAAATCAAATCGCTCTGCAACTTTAACCAATTCCGGCAAGCGGGCCATGGTTCCGTCTTCATTAAGAATTTCTACAAGAATTCCCGCGGGTTTTAGCCCTGCCAGTCTAGCCAAATCAATTGCGGCTTCCGTATGTCCGGTACGTCTTAATACGCCGCCTTCTTTTGCCCGCAGCGGAAAAATATGTCCGGGGCGACCTAGGTCAGAAGGTTTGGTAGACTCATCGACCAATGCTTTAATGGTTTTGGCACGATCGTGAACTGAAATTCCGGTGGTACACCCGTGTCCCAGTAAATCTACAGAAACGGTAAATTGGGTGTGATGCAAAACCGTATTGTTTTCAACCATCATTTTCAAATCCAACTGATTGCATCGCTCTTCTGTAAGCGGTGCACATATCAATCCCCTGCCGTGTGTCGCCATGAAATTAATCATCTCGGGGGTTACTTTTTCAGCTGCGGCAATAAAATCGCCTTCATTTTCTCGGTTTTCATCATCCACTACAATGACGACTTTTCCTTGTCGGATGTCCTCAATTGCAGACTCAATGGTGTCTAATTTTATATTCTTTTTCTCAGTAGTTTTCATAGCAAAAAATCTTGTGCAAAGGTAATAAATCGAAAGGAGGTTTCAGACATTAAAAAAACCTGACATTTTCCCGGTTTTTAAATATGAACAAATCGCACATTATTTGCGAGCTTTTTTCTTTTTAGACAGCCCGATCCAACGCCCTATACGCTGAATAAATGCATCCATATCAAAAATCCCTTGGTCCGTAGTGGCTCGGTATGTCAGCCAAATACTCAACGGAAACATAATGCCCGTACTTAACCAAGCGGCAATATAGGGTGCAATGGTTCCGTCCTCGGCACTGTTTTTAGCAAAAATCCCAATGAAGTGGTAGGTCAAAAACAGTAAAACAGCTACCACCATCGGCAGTCCCATTCCTCCTTTGCGAATAATGGCTCCCAAAGGCGCGCCCACAAAAAACAGGATGATACAGGAAACACTCAACACGTATTTTTCATGCAACGCAATTTCCGTTTTGTTCAATCGACGGGTCTTGTGACGAAAATCTTCTTTTTTTGCAAGGGTCGTCTGATAAGTACCCCGTGCATTGTTGACCGCCATTTTTACAATTTGTTGTTTGAAATTATCGGGATATAAATCCAATACGGTATTAATTTCGCCAATAGGTTCTGATGACAGTGAATCCTGTTTGATTAAAGGCATTTCACTCAATTTTTCTATTCCCGAACGATAATACATATTGCGCGTATAAGAATTGATATCGGTAGTGTAACTTCGCGACATCGAGTCTATTTCTACACGAAGTTCACTGATATTATACATATTTTGATTTTCGACGTTGTGTTCTTGATCGATATCGCGTTTGTTCAATTCGGTCAAATCGATATTAATCCAATATTCATCAAAATAACTTTTGGCAAAGGGAGCCCGTGCCTGACTTTGCGGATTGTCATTCCATACTTCTTCATAGTAATTTCCGTCGTTGAGAATAAGCGAAAGGGTATTGCTTCCTTCGGCACTTTCTAACTTTCCGCTGGTGGCTTTAATTACCGTCAGGTTGTTATTGGGACGTCGTTCATTTTTCTTGTGAATGATTACATTGTGCAAGAACTGTCCGCGATCACCGGTTTTTTCATCCACTTTGATGTTGAACAAATCTCCAATCTGGCTGAATTGTCCTTCCGCAATGACCAATGAAGGTTGAAACTGAGAAATATTGCGTCGCAAGTTTTGCCATTTGTATTCGGAATAAGGAATCACATTATTGGCGAAGAAAAATCCGATTATGGCAAGAAAAAGGATAAAAAGCATCACACTTCCCATCGCGCGTTGTAAGGATATTCCGGACGATTTCATAGCCGCAAACTCATACTTTTCGGCAAAAGATCCGAAAACCATCAACGAGGTGACTAAAATCGTCAATGGAAGCACCAAAGGCATCATTTTTGGAGAAAAATACCAAAGGAATTTCAGGATAATCATCGCGTCCAAATCCTTTCCTGCCAGTTCTGAAATGTACAACCAAATGGTCTGAAGCACGAATATAAACATCAGAATGATAAAGACTCCCAAAAAAGTCTTCAGATAACTGACAAGTATATAGCGATCTAAAATTTTCACCGGGGAAAATTAAAGCTTATTTATGTAATATCCGTTGTTTCGGTATCTGTCTTCATCAAAAGTAAAAAGTGTTTTAGAAAGCGGTTGATTTGTTTTAAAAGAATTGATGGTAACGGTAAACTGCATCCCTTCTTTGTTTGATTGAATCATTTTGTAAATATGCTTTGTCTGTGCATCAATTCCCAACAACACATTTTTAACGGTTGATTTGGAATCGGTTGGTGTCAATTTGATGTACTGAATCTTTCTTCCTTTTACATTTTGCTGAATGTCCATTTGGGCGTTGTATCCTTTTTCGTAAAAAGTCAACATTTTATTGGGAGTAATTTCGGCATCGTTGTCGGCGGTGTAGGTTGAAATAGTTACTTCCTCATCTTCGGGAACGATGGTATAAATTTTATTGCCATCAAATATGCGGGTAGTTCCCATCATATTCAACACGTATTTATTTCCTTCTAATGTCACATCACCACGAGTTTCTTGTTTGATACTTTTCTCGGGATTGATCATAAAATATTTAAATTCTATTAAAATGTTGTTGTAGCTTCTGACTTTTTTTGTTACCTCGTTAAGCAATTGCTGTGCTTGAGAATCTTGTTGCGAAAAAGCTGAGAGTGAGGCAAATGTCAGCAGACTGACTAAAATTAGTTTTTTCATGAGATTACAAATTTTGTCTTGTAATTTTATTCGGACACGTTATTCGTTTTGTTCTTCATTTAAAAGCTGATTCAGCGCATCAATTGTCGGAACGAGCACCTCTCTTGCTTTGCTGCCTTCAAAAGGTCCTACGATTCCTGCAGCTTCCAATTGGTCTATAATTCTTCCTGCTCGGTTGTATCCCAATTTCAATTTCCGTTGGAGCAAGGAAGTAGAACCGGATTGTGCAATGACAATTGTTTCTGCAGCTTCTCTAAATTTTGGATCACGGTCGTCGATATCAATATCAAGAGTTGTGCCAGCTTCTTCTCCTACATATTCGGGTAAAAGCAATGCTTCCGGATATGCCTTTTGAGCGCCGATAAAATCCACAATATCGGCAACTTCGGGCGTATCGACAAAAGCACATTGCAAACGGGTCAATTCATTTCCTTGGGTATAAAGCATGTCTCCGCGTCCAATTAATTGGTCGGCACCGGAGTTGTCAAGAATGGTTCGGGAATCGATTTTACTGGTCACTCGGAACGCTACCCGTGCCGGGAAATTAGCTTTGATAATTCCCGTAATCACATTGACGGAAGGTCGTTGGGTAGCGATAATCAAATGAATTCCTATGGCACGTGCCAATTGGGCTAGTCTGGCAATAGGCGTCTCTACCTCCTTGCCGGCAGTCATTATCAAATCTGCAAATTCATCGATTACCAATACAATATACGGCAAAAACCGATGTCCCTCATTGGGATTCAGTTTGCGATTTTTAAATTTTTGGTTGTATTCCTTGATGTTCCGTACCATTGCATCTTTGAGCAAGTCGTAACGGGCATCCATTTCAATACACAGGGAATTTAACGTGTTTATGACTTTGGTGGTATCGGTAATAATCGCCTCGTCACTGTCCGGTAATTTTGCCAAATAATGACGTTCAATTTTATTAAAAAGCGTGAGTTCGACTTTCTTGGGATCGACCAGAACAAATTTTACTTCAGCCGGATGTTTTTTATACAACAGCGAAGTGAGAATTGCATTGAGTCCCACCGATTTTCCTTGACCGGTAGCTCCCGCCATCAGCAAGTGAGGCATTTTTGCCAAATCTGCTACGAAGGTTTCATTGCTGATGGTTTTTCCAAAAGCGATAGGCAATTCCATCTCTGCATTTTGAAATCGCTGTGAAGCAATCACCGAACGCATCGAAACGGTTTTTGGATTTTTATTGGGCACTTCAATTCCGATAGTACCCCGACCGGGAATGGGCGCAATTATCCGAATGCCTAATGCAGAAAGCGACAGCGCAATATCATCTTCCAAGTTTTTAATTTTTGAAATTCGAATTCCCGCATCCGGAATAATTTCATACAACGTAACCGTAGGACCGACCGTCGCTTTAATATTCGATATCCCGATTTTGTAATTGTTGAGCGTTTCTACAATTTTGTTTTTATTTTCTTCTAATTCTTCCTGATCGATTGTAATTCCCGATCCTGAAGTATGATCTTTTAATAAATCCAAAGGAGGAAAACGGTAATTACTCAGTTCCAAACGCGGATCGAACTGACCGAAATCTTTAACCAATTTTTCGCTGATACTTGCTATCTCCTCTTCTTCGGGTGCTTCTTCAACTTCCATTTGGACTTCCACTTGTGGTGTTGAAGCACTTTGATCGCGCTCGGGTGTTAAGGAAATGCTTTCACTGCCCTCTTGTTTTACCGCATCCGGCGTCCCTTGCGCTGTACTTTTCGACCAAGAAACTTCTTCAGGCTTAAACGTTTTTACCGTAGGAGTTTCTGTTTCTTCTTTTGGATTTCGATCAGCACGAACTTCAACATTTCTTTCTTGCTCTATTTCTTTTGAGGTTTCCAATTCATCCTTCAGCGTTGCTTTGGAGGATTTAAATGCACCGACAATGGTATCGGGAGTAATTTTTAAGCGCATGACTAAATAAAAAATCATGACAAATGCAAGCAAAAGCGCGGTTCCTGTTGCGCCGATATAATCTTGTAAATAATCGTTCATTTCAAAACCGATGACTCCTCCCAAGAGGGCAAGTTCTGTATGAAAAAAGCCAAAAAACACAGAAAACCAAACCATGAGGAGCAATCCCCAAAACCAAAACGTAACCAGTGGTGCTTTGGTTTTATTCATAAACAGATACCATCCGCTAATCAGGATGAGGAATGCCAATATGAATGCTGCGACTCCGAAACCGTCATAAATAAAAAGATGTCCCATAAAAGCGCCGAATTTGCTCAACAAATTTGAAGTTTCTGTTTTACGCTCGCTGAGATTTCCTAACTGACTTTGATCCGGTTCCCAAGTGAAAAAATAGGAAACAAAAGAAAGAATGAGTGCAATTCCAAAAAACATGAGGAAACTCCCCAAGATAACTTGCTGTCTTTTAGACAATGCAAGTTTCATTCTTTTAGAAGGTGTAGCAGGTTTTATTTTTTCTTTTCTTTTAGCCATTCAGGAACCGATAATTTTTGAGCAAAAATACAAATAAGCAATAGGAAAATCGATTGCTCGCTTGAAATTGAATTTCTATTTTTCAGCACTCATAAAAGTGAATTAAGTTTAGGGATATAGATAATGCACCCGATGATAATTGCTGCCATGGCAGCCATACATACGGCTCCGGCGGCTATGTCTTTTATAAATCCTATTTTTTTATGAAATTCGGGATGAATAAAATCTGCAATTTCTTCTACTGCCGTGTTGAGCCCTTCAATACTGAGTACCATACCGATAGCAAAGGTTTGAAGCATCCACTCCGTCGGAGAAATCCCAACGTAAAATCCCACAATCGTCATAAAAATTCCGATGCCCGTTTGAACTTGAATACTCGCTTCATTTTTTAAGAGCAGCCATGCACCTTTAAGCGCATAACCGCCTCCTTTAATACGTTTTCCAATATAGGTTTTCCACATGCTTTGTACGTATGTTTTTGAAAAAAATCATTTCAATCGCTAATTTATAAAATCAGATTTCGATTGACAAAGGTGTAATTTTTTACCTTTCCATATACGAGTCGTTCCAATTTTTAAACTTATAATTTTATTGTTAATAATGCAATTGCAAGAAGCATCTAATAAATTAGAAATAAAACATTTAATATATTCAAAAAATAAAGTGATTCAGAATCAAATGTATGCAATTAAAGTGTTATTCCTAAAACAAAAATAAAAAAGCCACTTCAGTTAAGAAGCGGCTTCTCTACAATTTTAAAACAAGACCGTTAAGCGTCTATGGAGCCTAACACTTTTTTGGCAAATGCATTTGCTGCATCTCGTTCTGCCATTCCGTCTTCAATCATTTTATGAACTTCCACTGCACCGCAAAGGTTTGTAATCAGTTCACCAATGACGTCCATTTCTTCTTCTGTGATTCGTTTAAATTCACAGTATGATTCCAATACTTCAATACAATTCTCAAGTTTTTCAACTTCATTATTGCGTTGAAGGTGTCTAATTGCCGGTAACTTCATCTACTAATTCTTTTAAAACTTCAAATTTATTCGTCTGTACCTGGTTAACAAAAGCACCATCTTTAAAAGTCGCAAAAGTTGGAAGATTGTCTACTTTTGCCAATTTTCGACTTTCAGGATATTTTTCTGCGTCAACAAGAACGAATTTAAATCCCTCAGTTTCAGAAGCCAGTTTTTTAAACTTGGGTTTCATCAATCTGCAGTTTCCACACCATCCGGCAGCATATTGGATTACAACGTTCTTATCATTCGCAATCAACTCCTGTAAGTTGTCCTCCTTCAATTCTTCAAACATAGTTTTTATTTTTTAAGATATTCAGAAACACCTTCTCTGGAAGCTGTCATTGCTTCTTTTCCTTCTTCCCAATTTGCAGGGCAAACCTCACCTTTTTCCTGAACATGGGTATAGGCATCAACCAAACGGATATACTCTTTTACGTTTCGTCCCAGCGGCATATCGTTAACACTTTCGTGGAAAATTTTACCTTCTTCATCAATCAAGTACGTAGCTCTGTACGTTACGTTGTCTCCTTTTACCAACAACGTATCGGTTTCTTCATCATACTCTTCTTCTGCATCGAGAATACCGAGCGCACTTGATAAGTTTCTAGCCGTATCAGCCAATAAAGGATAGGTAACGCCTTCAATTCCACCGTCGTCTCTTGAGGTGTTTAACCATGCAAAGTGCACTTCGGGAGTATCGCAAGAAGCTCCGATTACCATGGTATTGCGGTCTTCAAATTCTTTTAAATATTCCTGAAACGCATGAATTTCTGTCGGACATACATACGTGAAATCTTTCGGGTACCAGAAAAGTAATACTTTCTTTTTGTTTTTTTGAGCTTCTTCTAAAATGTTAATTTTAAAAGTGTCGCCCATTTCATTCATAGCATCAACTGTAATGTTTGGAAATTTTTTACCTACTAATGACATAATTTATTGTGTTTTAAGTTATTTTTTTCTGACACAAATTTACAAATGTAGCTCCTTCTAATCCATGAATTTTCAATGTAATAATTTATAATGTAATAGATTTTTGCTATGGTAACAAACACGCGCTATAGAACGGATTTATCCGTATTGGAAAGCTGCCGAATTTTGATTCGGAAAGCTGCAAATAACAAAGTCATAAAGGGACTGAGCCAGTTGAAAATAGCATATCCCGCATACTGCACCGTGTCCACTCCCAACACGCCACTTTGATAGGCGCCGCAAGTGTTCCAAGGAACAAGCACGGAAGTTACGGTACCCGAATCTTCGAGTGTTCTGGACAGGTTTTCGGGAGCCAGTCCTTTATCTTTAAACGCTTGCGCATACATTTTTCCCGGAATTACGATTGCGAGATATTGATCGCTTGCCGTGATGTTCAATGCCAAGCAACTCGCTACCGTGCTGGCAAATAGTCCGAAAGTGGTGTGAAATAAATTTAACAATGCTTTACTGATTGCCGCTAAAGCACCAATGGCGTCCATAATTCCACCAAATGCCATGGCGCAGATGATAAGCCAAATGGTGTTTAACATTCCGGTCATTCCTCCGGAAGAAAATAAATCCTTCAACGCTTCATTATCAGTTGGAATTTCTGTGCTTACGGTAATGGCATTCATCAATCCTTTGTAACCATTTTCGAAGGTCAGCGAAGTTCCGCCTCCGATTCCGGCAACGATATCCGGTTGAAATATCAAAGCCGCAAATGCTGCCAATAATGTACCGATGAGGAGTGCAATTAAAGGAGACGTTTTCTTAACGATCAATACAATAACAACAATCGGGACAATAAACAACCACGGACTTACATTGATAGTTTCTTTGACTGCTTGAGAAATGGTATGAGTATCACTAACTCCCGCCGTATCTATAGTCAATCCGATAACAGTAAAAACAATAAGAGTCACAATTAAGGTTGGCACGGTGGTATAAAGCATGTAACGAATGTGGGTAAACAAATCTGTCCCTGCCATCGCCGGCGCGAGATTGGTGGTATCACTCAACGGAGACAATTTATCTCCAAAATAGGCTCCTGAAATAACAGCTCCGGCGGTCATTCCCAAGGGTACTCCCAAAGCGCCTGCAATGCCTATGAGTGCAATACCGACTGTGGCGGAAGTAGTCCAACTGCTTCCGGTTGCCAGGGAAATGACGGCACAAATAACCACACAAGATGCCAGAAAAACCGTGGGGTTTAATATTTGCAATCCGTAATAAATCATCGTGGGAATGATACCGCTAATCAACCAGGTTCCTGCCAAAGCGCCTACCATCAATAAAATTAAGATGGCACTTGATGTAGACCGGATATTCTCTGAAACTTTATCCAACATTTTGTCAAAGCTCACCTTGTTGAAAAACCCAACAATTGCCGCAACGGCACCTCCCAATAACAGTATAAATTGATTGCTCCCATCGAGGGCACTATCTCCATAAGCATAAAAAACATTATAAAACAGCATTAAAATCAATGCGATTACAGGAATAAGCGCATGCCAGATACTTAATTCTCTATTTTCGTCAGGTTGATCCTCCGGAGGTTGGGTGGAGTGGTTGTTTTGAGTTGTCATGATTTAATTGAAATAGAATGTAATGTTACGATTTTGAGAAAAGCTTTGCAAGTTTAATTTTTTAAAGAAATAAGCTTTTATGCTCTAACATCTTGCAATGGCTTAATCTAATGCGATAAGAAGCACATAATTATCGTCGTATTTACATGCAACAATTTGCGACTCTTCTAAAAATAAAGACCCCTGATATTTTTTACTTTCTGGAAATAAATGAGAGCTATTACAAAACTCCAAGTTCATTCATACAGTTGCGCATCATTTGATACGTGCGTTCGATGTCATTGTCCAAACCAATGCTGATGCGAATCAAGCCTTCCGACAATCCCATGGCTGCTTGTTCATCTTCAGGTATTTCAGATGAGGTAGAAGTTCCGGGCGCACTAAAAAGCGTTTTATAAAATCCTAAACTTACGGCAAGATATCCCAAATTTCTTTCCTGCATCAATTCCATCAAGGCATTTGCTTTTTCCAAGCTTCCGGCATCCAAAGTCAGCATTCCGCCGAAACCAAATTCTTCATTCATTTGAGACTTGAACAATTCGTGGTCTTTATGAGATTTTAATCCCGGATACACCACACGAAGTCCGTCGTTTTCAAACTTTTCGGCGAGATACAATGCGTTTTTACTGTGTTGTTTGATACGAATGTGAAGGGTTCGAAGGTTTTTTAAAATGGACGCAGCGCGCAAACTGTCTAAGGCAGGACCGAGCAGCATGTTGGCACCGTCGTTCACATCGCGTAGCAAATCGATGAATTCTTTTGTAGCACAAGTAACTCCTCCCATTGTGTCGCTGCTTCCGTTTATAAATTTGGTCAAGCTGTGAAAAACGACATCCGCTCCCAGTTGTGAAGGCGTGATGCTCAAAGGCGAGAATGTATTGTCAACCAATAATTTTAAATTGTGTTTTTTAGCGATTTCTGTAAGTTTGGAAAGATCAGCTACTTCCAAAAGCGGGTTGCTCACACTTTCGCAATAAATAAACTTCGTATTTTCTGTGATTGAATTTTCAACCTGCTCCAGATTGGTAATGTCAACAAAGGTCGTTTCAATATTATAACGCGGCGTGAAGTTCTTTAAAAAGGCATAAGTTCCTCCATAAATGGTACGACTGGCAACAATATGGTCTCCGGCTTTACACAATTGCAAAATAGCAGGCGCGATGGCTCCCATTCCGGTTGCGCTGACATTTGCACTTTCCGTTCCTTCCATCTGCGCCAAAGCTTCACCAAGATAAAGATTGGAAGGCGATGAATGTCGGGAATACAAATAGCAACCCTCGGTATTTCCTTCAAAGGTATCGGCCATAGATTTGGCTGAAAGAAAAGTATATGTAGAAGAATCGGAAATGGAAGGATTGACGCCTCCAAATTCTCCGAAATATTGTAAATCTTGTATTTTATCTGCTGGTTTAAATGCCATTGTTAAGTAAATTTTAAAATTACACAAATGTGAGAAAATTATCACCAAAAGCCAAGTAATTTAATAAACTTCTATACAAATATAGTAGGTTGATAGTTTTCTATTTCTGTACTTTACTGTTACCTTTGTGTTTTATTTTTTAAAATCCATTTTATGAAAACTTACGATGTTGCAGTAATAGGTTCCGGCCCGGGTGGTTATGTGGCTGCCATACGCTGCTCACAATTAGGATTAAAAACAGCAATTATTGAAAAATACGACGTTCTCGGCGGAACTTGTTTAAATGTCGGGTGTATTCCCAGTAAAGCTTTATTGGATTCTTCACATCATTACGAAGACGCGCTCAAGAATTTTGAAGAGCACGGCATTGAAATTAAGGGCGATTTAAAATTGAATCTCAAGAAAATGATGAAGCGCAAAGATTCCGTGGTTGAACAGACAACCAAAGGCATCGATTATTTGATGAATAAAAACAAAATCGATGTTTACCAAGGCATCGGCTCCTTCAAAGATACGACGCACATTAAAATTGAGGGAGAGAAATCTCAAGAAATTGAAGCAAAATACAGCATCATTGCAACAGGGAGCAAACCTTCCAGTCTGCCGTTTATAAAATTGGATAAAAAACGAATCATTACTTCTACCGAAGCATTAAGTCTCAAAGAAGTTCCTGAGCATTTAATCGTTATCGGCGGAGGAGTCATCGGACTGGAATTGGGTCAGGTGTACCACCGTTTGGGAGCGGAAGTAACGGTCGTGGAATATATGGATAAAATCATCCCGACTATGGATGGCGCACAATCCAAAGAATTACTGAAAGTATTAAAAAAACAAGGCATTAAATTCTATTTGTCACATCAGGTTTCTGCAGTTTCCTCAAAAGGGAAAAAAGTAACCGTTACGGCTACCGACAAAAAAGATAAGGAAATAAGCATTACCGGCGATTATTGTTTGGTGTCGGTTGGAAGAAGGGCTTATACCGACGGATTAAACTTGGAAAAAGCCGGCATCAAAGTTACAGACAGAGGTCAAGTGGAAGTCAACGACCAATTACGTACCAATGTTGAAAACATCTATGCCATTGGCGATGTAGTAAAAGGACCTATGTTGGCGCACAAAGCTTCTGAAGAAGGAGTGATGGTTGCAGAAATTATTGCGGGTCAAAAACCGCATATTAACTATGACTTAATTCCGAGTGTGGTTTATACCTGGCCTGAAGTTGCATCTGTAGGAAAAACGGAAGAACAACTAAAAGAGGCAAATACCTCCTACAAAACCGGACAATTTCCAATGAGAGCTTTGGGAAGAAGCAGAGCCAGCGGCGATATTGACGGATTTGTCAAAATTCTCTCAGACAGTGAAACTGATGAGGTTTTGGGAGTTCATATGGTCGGTGCTCGTGTAGCCGATTTGATTGCAGAAGCAGTAGTTGCTATGGAATATCGTGCAAGTGCAGAAGACATCGCACGAATGACGCATGCGCACCCAACTTATGCCGAAGCTGTAAAAGAAGCTGCATTGGCCGCTACGGATAACAGACCGCTTCACATTTAAGTGATTTAAAGACTGCTTAAAAAAGTCTAATATTTATAAAATAACCGTCATTTTTTTCTTAATGACGGTTATTTTATTTTTTTGAATTAAGAAAGGGAATCGAGGTTGTCGATTCCCTTAAATTTTAATTATGGTGGTGTGTGTGTTTCACACAGTCGTATTCATATCCCAAGCTTCGAGATAATCTGCAACACGCTGCACAAATTGCCCGCCCAAGGCTCCGTTTACCACACGGTGGTCATAACTGTGTGATAAGAACATTTTGTAACGAATTCCGATAAAATCACCTTCAGGAGTTTCGATGACAGCAGGAACTTTACGGATGGCTCCCAACGCGAGAATTCCTACTTGCGGCTGATTGATAATGGGCGTACCCATAATGCTGCCAAAGGTTCCAACGTTGGTAACCGTATACGTGCCCCCTTGAATTTCATCGGGTTTTAATTTGTTGTTTCGCGCGCGATGGGCAAGATCATTTACAGCTTTTGCCATTCCCAATAAATTTAAGCGATCGGCATTTTTAATCACGGGCACAATCAAATTCCCATCCGCCAATGCTGCTGCCATTCCGAGGTTAATATTTCCTCTTTTAATGATTTTATCACCATCTACCGAAATATTCATCATCGGGAAATCACGCAACGCTTTTGCTACGGCTTCCATAAAAATAGGTGTAAAAGTCAGCTTCTCCCCTTCTCGCTTTTCAAATGCTGCTTTGTGCTTGTTTCTCCAATTCCAGATGTTGGTTACATCACACTCTACAAACGACTGTACGTGAGCTGAAGTAGCCACACTGGAGGTCATGTGTTGTGAAATCAGTTTGCCCATACGCGTCATTTCGATAATCTCATCTTCTCCGCTAATGCTGATGGGTGTTTTGGTAACCGGAGCTGCTGCTTTTGGTTCCGGCGTTGCTTGCGATGTGGAAGTTTGTGCTGCTTGCGGTTGAGATTGACGGGTTTTAACGTAGGACAAGATATCGTTCTTGGTAACACGTCCATCTTTTCCGGTGCCGGCAATGCTGTCTAATTCACTCTGAGAAATTCCTTCGGTAGCGGCAATATTTTTAACCAACGGAGAATAAAAACGTCCTTCAGAACTTTCGATTTTTGTATCGGCAGTGTCTTTTGCTGCGTCAACTCTTCCTTCGACTTCTTTTAAAACTTCAGCAGACGGCGCTGCAGCTTGTGCAACCTCGGCAACCGGAGTGTCTTCAGTTGCCACTTGTGAATCTGTTTCAATTATGGCAATGGTTTGTCCCACTTGAATTACATCATCCACCTCAAATAATTTTTCTACCAAAACGCCTTCAACTTCACTGGGAACTTCACTGTCCACTTTGTCGGTTGCGATTTCCAGAACCGGTTCGTCGAGTTCAATCGTATCGCCTACTTCTTTAAGCCATGTTGTCAGTGTCGCTTCTGCCACACTCTCTCCCATTTTAGGTAATTTTAATTCAAATTTTGCCATAATTAAATGTCCTTTATATTTAGCTCGCCTTTGCGATTTTGCTTTCAGATTTTAAGAGAATAAATACTCTTCTGGTTTATTAATTTACAACTTCAAAGGTTTGCAAAATTAATCAATATTTGTTCGTTATCAGAATTCAAATTTATTAAAATGTCAAAACCATCCCTTTTTCATCGCTTCTGTCGCTTCCTATGATAAAATTGGCAGCTTTTGGTCGAATTCTGAATCGATTGTTCTTACCACCAAGTGCATGCATGACTTCAAAAATACGACTGTATGGTATAGAATCCGCATCAAAGACAATCATACTGTTCTGAACAGAATCAAACGCATGGGGAAAATCCGCAAATTTTACTTTTAAAAGCTTCTCGAGACGGAGTATAAGCTCGGAATTGTCAGAAACAATATAATATGCTTGAAGTGGTGGCAATGATTTTACTTTTTCAGATTTTAAATTTTTATTTTTCCACTTTGCGAGTTTAACCCCCGAACTCACCACTTTTTCCAACAAGATATTTTTCTTAAAATGCTTGTCGTAAAAAATCTCCATCGCCCCATAAAATCGATCAAAATAAGCAGCGTTTCGTTGGGTGCTCTCGCCTTTGTAATGCAACACGGTAGTTTGACCGTAATAGTGATTCACATAGCCTGCTTTTTCAATTTTATAAGACAAGTCAATGTCTTCGCCATACATAAAATAATCTTCGTCAAAACCGCCTACGACTTCGTAAATTTCTTTTGTCATCAACATAAAAGCTCCTACCAAGACAGGAACTTTTCCATTTTCAAATTCCGAAATGTAGGAAGCATAATAATTTCCGCCGCGTCCCATTAATTTTTGCAGCGAAACCCACGGGGTGGGTAAATTTCTTTTGCTTTCCGGTAAAAAACTTCCGGTGCCGTCCATTAAACGCACGCCCAAACTTCCTATTCCCGGTGTTTTTTTATAATAATTCAATGCTTTGACAAATGTGTCTTCCGCCACTGCCGTATCGGGATTGAGAATGCAAAGATAGTTGCCTTTCGCTTTCTCAACTGCTTGGTTGTTTGCTTTGCTAAAACCGACATTCTCTGTATTTTGAATGTAAATCACTTCAGGAAACAGCGAAGCAACCATGCTGCCACTTTCATCGGAAGAAGCATTGTCAATTACGATGATTTCCGCCTCGAGATTACGGATGGCTTCCTGAACGGAGCGAAGACACTGTTCCAGAAAATAGCGAACGTTATAGTTGAGAATGACAACGGAAAGTTCCAACCTTATGTGCTTTTTAGTGAAGATTCAAAAGGAATGCGATGCAAGATACTTCTTCCCAACGTAATTTCATCGGCATATTCCAACTCATCGCCCACAGCTATTCCACGCGCAATGGTTGTTATTTTAATCTTGCAATTTTCTATTCGTCTGAATATATAGAAATTGGTAGTATCACCTTCGATAGTCGAACTCAGTGCAAAAACCAGTTCTTTCACTGCTCCGGTTTGGACTTTGTCAATTAAAGATTCAATGGTCAGATCATCCGGTCCGATTCCTTCTATCGGAGATATTTTCCCACCCAAAACATGGTACATTCCTCGGTATTGCCCTGTATTTTCAATTGCCATCACATCACGAATGTCCTCAACCACACAAATAAGGGTTTTGTCTCTTGAAGCATTGGCACAGATTTCACATACATCGGTATCGCTGATATTGTAGCAACTTGCACAAAATTTTATTTCTTCCCGCATTTTTTGGAGTGCAGTTACCAAACTTGTCGTGTGTTCCTTGGGTTGTTTAAGCAAATGCAGTATCAATCGAAGTGCCGTTCTTTTACCCACCCCCGGAAACTGCGCCATTTCATCAACGGCTTTTTCTATTAATTTAGATGAAAATTCCATACATTAAATTCTTGTGCAAAGGTACTGAACCCATTCTTAAATTAAAATGGGCCTTGCTTTTTATGACAATTCAAACAAGACCGAGGAAAACGCTGAATTTTATAAGCAAAATCATTTTACAAGCAAGTTTCTAAAACCATTGGTCATATAAACCTGCTGGGTTCCGTCTTCATTTAGATAGGTAAGATACGCATCGATTTTATTGTTTTCCGACAACAATTTCTTTGCTTTTTCAAAGCCCATCGCCATCAAGGCTGTGGCATATGCATCGGCTTCGGCACACGTTTTGGCGACGACCGTAGCACTTGTCACATCACTCATTTCGGCTGAACCTGTCAAGGGATTGATGGTGTGAACATATTTTTTTCCCGTCGTTTCATCAACTCTGAATTTTCGATAATTTCCGGACGCGGCCAGCGCTTGATTTTCGAGTTGAATGGCAGCTTCATAACTTCGGTCTGTCAACTCGGAATCCGGTTTTTCAATGCCCACTGTCCATTTGCTGTTCTTGTTTTTATTCTGTCCTTTGGCAAGGATTTCTCCACCGATTTCAATCAAGTAATCGGTTAGGTCTTTAGAATCGAGATATTTTCCCACATAATCTACTCCGGCACCTTTGGCAATGGCATTGAAATCAATATAAATTTCGGGAGATTCTTTAAAAATTGTTCCGTTGTCATTCAGGCGTACTTTGTGAAAACCGACAAATTTCATCAAGGAATCTAAAGTTTGCGTATCCAAATTCATCAACGGGTTCTCTTCTCCAAAACCGTAAGCATTGCGTAACACGCCGACTGTCGGATCAAAAAAACCTTGGGATTCTTTATGAATTCTGTCTGATAATTTAAAGACCTCTTTAAAAAACGCATCCACCACCACTGTTGAATCACCATTATTGATTCTGGAAATATCGCTGTTTTTTATATAAGTGCTTGCCGACTGATTAATGGCATCAATCACCGAATCAACCCCTTTTTGAATCTCCTCCGGAGCTGATCCGTAATACTGAATGTGATAAGTCGTTCCAAAAGCCAGTCCTTCGATAGCTTGAAGTTTCTCATTTTGTTGGGTGCAACTTAACAGAAAAACGGAAAAGAATGCCAACAGGATTTTTTTCATTTAATTTCAATTAATCCGTTGTACATCAATGAAAAATCTTCGTCTTTAATGACCGGCTGTTCGTAATCATCGCCGTGACCAAGGCCCACTCCCGCATAAAACGTTCGTGCTTCAAATTTTTCGGCGTGTTTGCGGATGCGTTCCAACAGGGCTTTGTCATAATCGTCAATAGGATCGGGATACGCAATGGCCCTGACTACTATAAAAGATATTTTTTTCTCTTTTAAAACGACAAACTGCGGATCTCTTTTTAATTGTGAATTGACTCCCAAAAATTCATAGCCTTCTTCTTCCAATTTTTTCCCCACAATGTTCATGGCGAGATTATGGAGTTCTTGTTTTGTTAATTTCTCTTTCATTATACATAAAAATCTGATGATTAAATTTATGGTAAAATAAAAAAACCGCTTCAATAAACAGAAGCGGTTTTCAAATAATTAATAATTTTTAAGATCCGAAATCGTCGAATCGAATGTTTTCATCCGGGATTCCAAAGTCTTCTCCCATTTTCTGAACCGCTTCGTTCATAAGTGGCGGTCCGCAGAAATAGAGTTCAATATCTTCAGGCGTTTCGTGATGATTCAGATAATTGTCAATTACTACTTGGTGAATAAACCCAACGAATCCGTCGCCTTCTTCGTCATTGATATCTTTTTTGACTTTCCAATTGTCTTCTTCCAAAGGTTCAGACAACGCCATATAGAATTTAAAGTTAGGGAAACTTCGTTCCAATTCTCTAAAGTGTTCGATATAGAACAATTCTCTTTTCGAACGGCCTCCGTACCAATACGTAACTTTTCTGTCTGTCTTTAAGGTTTTGAAAAGGTGGTACAAATGTGAACGCATCGGAGCCATTCCTGCACCTCCTCCGACATACAACATTTCCGCATCCGATTCATTGATGAAGAACTCTCCGAAAGGTCCGGAAATGATAACTTTATCTCCTTTTTTAAGGCTGAAGATGTAGGAAGAAGCAATCCCGGGATTTACATTCATCCAACCGCCTTTAGCTCGGTCAAATGGTGGAGTTGCCACACGCACATTCAACATAATTTCACGTCCTTCTGCAGGATATGATGCCATGGAATAGGCGCGTTCAACGGTTTCTGTGTTTTTCATCACCAACGACCAGAGTTTGAATTTATCCCATTCTTCTTGGAATTTATCGGGAACGTCGTGTTCGTCCGGATGTGCGGTAATATCCATATCCGAATATTTTATTTCGCATGGAGGAATTTCAATTTGAATGTATCCACCGGCTTTGTAGTCCATATCTTCAGGAATTTCCACGACGAATTCCTTAATGAAAGAAGCAACGTTGTAATTTCGTACCACCACGGCTTCCCATTTTTTAATTCCGAACACTTCTTCCGGAATACGGATATTCATATCTTGTTTTACGCGAACCTGACAACTCAAACGGACGCCTTCTTGCAGTTCTTTTCTTGTAAAGTGAGGGGTTTCGGTGGGCAATGGAGCGCCGCCCCCTTCTAAAACGACACAAGTACATTGAATGCAAGTTCCCCCGCCTCCACATGCTGAAGGGAGAAAAATCTTTTCGTTTCCTAGTGTTGACAATAAGGTTCCGCCACTGTTTACTTCGATGACTTTTTCGTCATTTATTGTAATTTTTACGGGACCTGAAGGCGACAACTTTTCTTTTGTAAACAAAAGTATCGCAATGAGAAACAACGTTAAAACCAATAGGAATATAACGGTTATTGTAATTACTCCCAACGTGCTTATTTCTAAGAAAAACATACTATTCTTTGGTTAAGGTTTGATTATCCAAAACAGAAATTGTTTTGTCTGTATTATTAGACTCGTTTTGTAGTTGTTCGGTTTCGACGCCCATAACAGGAGCACCGATTTCTGATGCCTCAGCACCTTCGTCACCTCCGGTGAGCATTCCTCCGAAACTCATAAATCCGATTGCCATTAATCCTGTAATGATAAAGGTAATTCCCAATCCTCTTAAAGGTGCCGGCACATTTGAGTAACGGATTTTTTCACGGATGGCAGCAATGGCCAAAATTGCCAAAAACCAACCGATTCCGGAACTAATTCCATAGTTCAACGCCAGTCCAAGCGTGGGAATTTCTCTAGCCTGCATAAAAAGCGAGCCACCGAGGATGGCACAGTTTACAGCGATTAAAGGCAAAAATATTCCTAAAGCATTATAGAGACCCGGAGAAAACTTTTCAACGACAATCTCAACCAATTGTACCATAGTTGCTATGGTAGCAATAAAAAGAATGAAGGTTAAAAAGCTCAGGTCGTAGGAAGCATATTCAGGCCCCAACCAAACAAGTGCACCGTCTTTTAAGATATATTCATTGAGCAACCAGTTTAAAGGAACAGTAACCGCTAGTACAAAAATTACTGCAGCTCCCAAACCTACAGCGGTTGCTACTCTTTTAGAAACAGCCAAATATGAGCACATTCCGAGGAATGTTGCAAATATCATATTGTCTATAAAAATCGACTTGAAAAATAATTCAATGTGTTCCATTATGTGTTTGTGTTATGTGTTTTTTTAGAACTATTCATTCGGATTTCTCTAATCTTCAATAAGTTCTTTGTTTTTTATTCGCTGTACCCAAATGATAATTCCTATCACTATTAATGCCATGGGTGACAACACCATAAAACCGTTGTTTTCATACCCCAGCGCATACAATCCGGTTTTCTCTATCGGATCTCCAAGTACTTTATATCCAAACAGCGTCCCGAATCCTAATAATTCTCTAAAGAAACCTACGATTATCAATATGAGTCCGTATCCACCGGCATTTCCGATACCGTCAAGGAACGAGTGCCAAGGGTTATTTCCTAAAGCAAATGCTTCAAAACGACCCATAATAATACAGTTTGTAATAATAAGTCCGATAAAAACTGAAAGCTGTTTACTCAATTCAAAGGCAAATGCTTTTAAAATCAAGTCTACTAAAATAACAAGTGCAGCAATAACAACCAGCTGAACGATAATTCTAATTTTATTGGGAATAACATTTCTCAGTAAAGAAATAACCACATTCCCTACTGCCAACACCGCAATTACTGATACAGCCATCACTACGGAAGCTTTTAATTCTGCGGTAATTGCCAGCGCCGAACAAATTCCCAACACTTGCACTGTAATAGGGTTATCGTCCGTAAGCGGATCCAACACTAAATTTCTTTCTTTTCGTGATAAAAGTGCCATATTATTATTTATTGCTGTTCGTTAATTAATTTCTTTATATGCGGAATATACATTGCAACATCTCTGCGTATCATTGCAGTAACTCCGTCTCCCGTAATTGTTGATCCGGCAATAGCATCAACTCTATGGTCGTCTTTTCTGTTATTCCGCGGATCGTTGTTTCCTTTGGCTACGGTAACCCCTCTAAAAGTTCCATTACTCATCAACTCTTCACCTGTAAAAGGATCCATAAAAAAACGTTCTTTTATGTTTGCTCCCAACCCCGGCGTTTCCCCGGCGTGATCAAAAAACACCCCTTCTACTCTCAAGTTTTCGTCAATTGCCATAAATCCCCAGATGGCATCCCAAAGTCCGTTTCCACGCATTGGGACTATATAGAGGGTCTTTCCATCTTTCTCCCCAATAAACATTGGAAGTCTTCGCTGATAATTTGGATCATCCTTTGCTTTTGAAGCTTCTTGTTTGATGTCGATAAGAAATGCCTCCGGATCTTCAGTTATTTGATCTCCCTGAATCACCACTTGCTTTTTTATGTAAGTATCAAATTTTTCTGCAACTTCAGTGGCGGGAATAAAAGCGACATCAGTTGCTCCTTGATTGTTATTTATTCCCATTGCATAAAGTATGTTCTGTTGTTTTTCAAACCGCTCATTTTCGGAAATTCTTCCTTTTAGCGTTTGTGCAACACCTGCCAACAGACTGCCCACAACCACTACCATAATGATGGCAAAGATTACGGTATATGAGTTTTTATCAGTTAATTTTGACATTCTTAAGCTGTTTTTACTTTTAGACGTTTTAAACGTTTATTAATATTTCCTTTTACTACGTAATGATCAATTGTCGGAGCGAATACGTTCATAAATAAAATGGCCAGCATCACTCCTTCCGGATACGCAGGATTGAAAACGCGAATCATAATAGAGATAAAACCTATAAAAAAGCCGTAAATCCATTTTCCTTTATTGGTTTGAGCCGCAGTTACCGGATCGGTCGCCATATAAACAATACCAAATGCCATTCCACCCAACAGCAAGTGTTGCCAGAAAGGAGTGCTCATCAAACTGTAAAAATTACTTCCGGGAGTGATCCATCCGGCATTTACTACCGAATTAAATATGAGTCCCATGGCCAGTACTCCTAAAACAGATGAAAGCATGATACGCCAACTTCCGACTTTGGTGAAAATTAAAAACAGTCCGCCCAATAAAATTAGGAACGTAGATGTTTCTCCGATCGAACCGGGAATAAACCCAAAAAACATATCGGATAGGCTGTACACCACTTCTTGATTTTGAGCCAAACTACCAAGAATTGTTTCTCCTGAAATAGCATCGGGTTGTCCTGCCATTTCTTGTGCACCATGTACCCAAACTTTATCCCCACTCATCCAAGTCGGATACGCAAAAAACAAAAATGCACGAATCGTCAAAGCAGGATTTAAAAAGTTCATCCCCGTACCTCCAAAAACTTCTTTTCCGATAATCACTCCAAAAGCAACGGCTATTGCCAACATCCACAAAGGAATATCAACAGGAACAATCAGTGGAACGAGCATCCCGGTCACGAGATACCCTTCTTCTACTTCATGTTTGTTGATAACGGCAAAAACAAATTCGATTGCCAATCCAACTCCGTAAGAGACTAACACCAAAGGCAAAACCGTCCACAAACCGAGCATGAAATTATCCCAAGTAAAGAAGTTTTGAAGAGGTGCAAGCCTCATACTTTCATCAAAAGCGGCATAATGTTGATAGCCTGTATTGAATATTCCAAAAATCAACACGGGAACCAATGCCATAATTACCGTATTCATGACTCGCTTTAAATCGTCTGCTGCACGAATATGAGAACCTGAACGTGTTGTTTCATTAGGCATGTACAAAAAAGTATGAATTGCGTTAAACGCAGGAGCCATTTTGGTTCCGGCATACTTTTCTTTAAGCTTATGTAAATTTTGCTTTAAACCCATTATTCTATCCTATTTCTTTATACATTAAATCAAGACCATTTCTGATGATCTCTTGATGCGGTTGTTTACTGACACAAACAAATTCTGTCAACGAAAAATCTTCCGGAGCAACTTCGTACATTCCCAAAGCTTCCATTTCGTCTAAGTCTTTCACCATACACGCTTTTAATACTTGAAGCGGATACATATCCAGCGGAAAAACCTCTTCATAATTTCCGGTAACTACAAAAGCGCGATGTTCTCCATTGGTATTGGTGTCTAAATCATACTTTTTCTTGGGATTCAGCCAAGAGAAAGTCAATGCTCTTGTCGTTGATATTTTATCGAAAACCGGTTTGTTCCATCCGAACAATTCATAATCATCTCCTTCAGGGATTACGGTCACCGTATTTGCATAATATCCCAAATGCCCTTTTAAAGTGACAGATTTACCGGTCAGCACATCGCCACTGACAACACGCACATTTTCGTTTTTAATCCCGGAATCGTATACAAAAGTAGCTACTTCAGAACCGATTTTTGTACGGTAATATTTTGGACTTTTCACTTCCGATCCTGCCAACGCTATTATTCTTTCGGCATTAAACCTTCCGGTTAAAAGCAACTCGCCGATAATCACCAAATCTTGAGCCGCCACCGTCCATATAAGTTCTCCTTTATTGACCGGTGCTATTTTATTTATCTGTGTTCCTACGTTTCCTACGGGATGCGGTCCATTTACTCGGTGTATGACCACATCATTCATTCCGTTAAATACCCCGTTGGAATTTTTATGAATCCCGACATGAACTTTGCCTGAAGTTAATTTACTCAATGCCGTCAATGCTGCTTGAATCTCTCTTTCTTTTCCTTGGAGGGAGAAATCCAAATCATTTGCTAGGGGCGCCGAGTTGTAACCGGAGATAAAAATATCACGTGGAATCACTTCCGTATTGGCTATAATCGCATAAGGACGTTGTTGAATAAACGGCCAGCATCCGGACTCTAAAAGTCTTGTTTTAATCGCTTCTGCAGATGCAGTTTTCGGATCAAGCGCACCGTGTTCAACAAAAGTATCTTGGGGATCGGCCTCAATCAACAATTGTGTAATCACACGTTTTGCACCTCGCTCAATTTTAGTCAACACGCCGCTTACCGGGGATACGAATTTTATGGATTCATCGTCTTTAGCATGAAAAATGGGTTGACCGGCTTCAACACGATCGCCTTCTCTCAACATCATCCGTGGAATCCGAAGATGAAACTCAGCAGGTCGGATAGCAAAAGTTCTTGATCGGGGGGCTCCCGAAAGATTTTTTTCGGCTTCTCCTATTAAATTAATAGTAAGACCTTTTTTAATCTTGATGTCTTGGGACATAATTTTGAAGTTAAATAAATCCTTATAAACTACCTTTATTTCATAAATAAATGTTAGCAAGTATAAAGGCGAGCAAATTTAAAAATTTAAAGCATAAACCCACAAATAAACCCCGATAAATTTACAAGGAATAAGATTTATTCACCTTGATTATTATAACGTTAGGAACTTCGGAATTATTTGATAAAAATTTGATGATTACGTATTGAAAACCACTTTGATTTTTTTAAGTATCTTAGTCCTCATATTTTAAGTTATGCGAAACCTGATTTTATTTTTATCCCTGATATTTACTTTTCAACACAGCTTTTCTCAAGCGTATGAAAAAATCGAACCCTCTTATATCCGTACTGTTCAATTTCGCGGAAATTCGGATTTCAGTCAGCTTCCTATTATTCGTTTGGGCCAAGGAATCCAACTGTCTTTTGATGCCTTAAACGGCAGCGAAGCCGATTATTATTACAAAATCACCCATCATAATTTTGACTGGTCGGAAAGTGAATTGTCAAAAAGCGAATATTTAGACGGTTTTGATGAGGTGCGTATTCACACATATGAAAACTCACTCAACACGCTTCAATCGTATTCGCATTATATGCTTTCCATTCCCAATCGGGATACACGCGGTTTTAAGAGAAGCGGCAATTATATGATAAGTATTCTTGATCGCAACGGCGATTTGGTTTTTACACGAAAATTTATGGTAATAGAAAATATTGCCTCGGTGAAAGTGGATATTAAACGTTCCCGTGATTTGAGGCATATTAAAGAGAAGCAAGTGGTGCAATTCAGCATCAATTCGCCAAATTTATTGCTTATCAATCCCAAGGAAACCGTCAAAACCGTAATTCTTCAAAACAGCAATCTCAAAGAAGCCATTACCGATTTAGTTCCTCAGTATACGATGGGGAACGAACTGATTTACAAATACGACCAAGAAGCGGCATTTGGCGGCGGTAATGAATTCCTCGCATTTGACAATAAAGATGTTCGCTCTGCAACAAACGGCATTCGCTCGGTGGCGATGACCGATTTATACGAAAATTATCTTTACACGGATATTGGCAGGTTTAATCGGCCTTATACCTACAATCCGGATATTAACGGGAATTTTGTGGTAAGAAAACTCAACACGTCAAATGTGCGAACCGAAGCAGAATATGTTCGCGTCCATTTTACGCTCCAATATTTTGAAGACATCGGAGACAAGGAAATTCACCTATACGGAAATTTCAACAATTGGACCATAGACGACAGCACTTATATGCGTTATGATTCTACATCCGACACTTATAAGAACACCCGTCTTTTCAAACAAGGGTTTTACAATTACAAATACGTCCTTGTAAATCGTGACGGAACCATCGATTCAGGAGCCATCAGTGGAGATTTTTGGGAAACCGAAAATGATTATACTGTTATTGCCTACTATCGGGAATTGGGGGGAAGATATGACCGAATCATCGGAGTTGGCGGAGCAAACTCCAGTACCATTTCAAATAATTAATTTGGAGAAGTTGAGTTTATTAGGACAGTAATACTTCTTTCGTATCAAAATTTACGTGCCGTACTCCGGAACTGATGCAAGCAATTACGCATTTTCTCATTAATCGTGCAATCTAATAAATTGTGACAATTAAGAAAAAGGAATTTTATACCTGTTTCAATTGTCCACAGGCTGCAAATACAAAATTTGACCGACTGAAATTGTATCTTCGACCAAACCATTGTACTTCTTTAGAGTTTCAACAGTAAGGTTAAACCTTCTTGAAATGCTGTATAAAGTATCTCCGGGTTGTACCGAATAGGTTTGAATTTCCGGTTGAGGAACTGTCGCAACAGATTTTTTATCGGTTTTTCTTCCCAATACTTCGGCATCGTATTCATGAAGATTGTAACGTTCGATGATTCCGATAAGTTTTTCCGGATAGCGCGGGTCGGTTGCATAGCCGGCTTTTCTTAATCCGCGTGCCCAACCTTTGTAATCGTCTTTGCGAAGCGAAAACAAATCGCGATAACGAGAACGATTGGTCAAAAACAATGAATGATCGCGGTATGAATACTTCGGATGATTGTATTTTCTAAAACACTCGCCTTTTTCATCGTCATCGTGATAAACGCGTTCTCCTTCCCAACCGGTATGACATTTGATTCCAAAGTGATTGTTGGAACGTACTGCCAGATTTCCAGCACCTGCGCCGCTTTCCAAAATTCCCTGCGCTAATTTGATACTCGCCGGAATTCCGTAATGTACCATTTCATCTTTGGCTATTTCGGCAAATTGATCGATATACATCTGTACCCGATCATTGTATGGAATGTCTGTAGGAATTGGTTCGGGCGTGGTTTCATCCCTGTCTGAAATAACCATAGGCTTAGTTTCTTTAAGAACCGGCTGCCTGGTCGGAGTGGTACGTTCTTTTGGTGCTTTACGTTTGTTATAAACCGTAGGACGCTTGGAATCACACCCTATATTTATGAGAAAGATAAGCAGCAATCCCCAGAAATATTTTTTGAGCATATTTAATTAATTAATTCAATTCCCTTCTTTGTTAACAATTGATTCATCCCCTCAATTCCCTGTACTCCGCCTGTGTGAATAACAAGAATTTTTGCATTTGACGGATATTTATTATTTCGCATCCGATCCATCACTCCTTACATCATCTTCCCTGTATAAACAGGATCTAAAAGGATATTTGTTTTCGCTTTGAACGCATTTATAAAACGCACCAATTTCGTTTCTATTTTACCATAACCTCCAAAAGAATACGCATCGGTCAGTGAATATTTTTTATTTCCTGCGTATTCTGCTATCAAACGGTTTTGAAATGTTCCTTTCAGCACCGAAAACCCTTGTATTTCTTGATTTGAAAAAGCTGAAGACACCAATCCTGCCATAGTGCCACCGGTACCGACTGCAACACAAATGTAATCATAAATTGCATCTTCCTCACTAATAATTTCTTTGCACCCTTGAATTGCTTCCGCATTCGTTCCTCCTTCCGGAAGCAGATAAAATTTACCGAAATTGCTTTCAAGTTGCTTTAAGAATTGGAAATCGGTTTTTTGCTTGTAAGTTTCCCGAGTTACATAGACCAGTTTCATATCTTTTTTCCTACAAAAATGAAGTGTCGGATTTAATTTTTCTTTTAATGCCAACTCGTCTCCCCTGACAATTCCGACGGTCTTGAAACCGTATGCTTTACCGGCTGCTGCTACAGCTGCGAGATGATTGGAAAAAGCACCTCCAAACGTAAGCAGTCGGTTATAGCCCGACTGCTTTGCTTTTTGAAGATTGTATTTTAATTTTCGATATTTATTTCCGGAAATAAGAGGATGGATTTGATCCTCACGTCTAATATAAAGGCGATAATCAGAGAGTCCAAAATCTTTTAAGTTTATTTGGTCTGTCCGAATTTCCATGCCTTGAATCTAAAATATCAAGAAAACTTGATTTTATGAAACTGCTTTCAGTTGATGCAGGGTCACTTGATTTAATTTTTTCTCCACATCAGTTTTGTTTATGACCAATTTCTTGGTATCCGTTCCCGGAAGCTCATACATAGCATCGGTTAAAACTGTTTCACACAACGAACGAAGTCCCCGAGCTCCGAGATTGTATTCCAAGGCTTTATCTACGATGTAATCCAATGCACCATCAGTCATCTGAAATTCGATTCCGTCCATTTCAAACAGTTTTTGATACTGTTTTATGATTGCATTTTTAGGTTCGGTAAGAATCATTCGAAGGGTTTTCTTGTCTAACGGATTCATATAAGTAAGTACCGGCAACCTTCCGATGATTTCAGGAATTAATCCGTAATCTTTTAAGTCTTTCGGAATGATGTATTTTAATAAATTCTCGGAATCAATTTGACTTTCTTTTGCAGAAGCAGATTTAAACCCGATGGTTTGCATATTCATTCTTTTAGAAATAATCCGCTCAATTCCGTCAAAGGCACCTCCGGCTATAAAGAGGATGTTTTCGGTATTAAACTCGATGAATTTCTGGTCGGGATGTTTTCTTCCTCCTTTTGGCGGAACGTTGACCACGGTACCTTCCAATAATTTTAACAAAGCTTGCTGCACCCCTTCTCCACTCACATCTCTGGTGATGGAAGGATTGTCGCTTTTACGGGCAATTTTATCAATTTCATCAATAAAAACAATTCCGTTTTGCGCTTTTTCCAAATTGTAATCGCCAGCCTGAAGCAATCTGGTGAGAATGCCTTCGACGTCTTCTCCCACATATCCTGCTTCTGTTAAAACCGTAGCATCGACTATTGCTAAAGGAACGTTTAACATTTTTGCAATGCTCTTTGCAATAAGCGTTTTTCCGGTTCCGGTGTGCCCTACGATAATAATGTTGCTCTTTTGAATTTCGACTTCATCTTCTCCCTTTGCCTGAAGCAATCTTTTGTAGTGATTATAAACAGCAACAGACATCACTTTTTTGGTGTCATCTTGTCCGATTACATATTTGTCCAAAAAAGCTTTAATTGCTTTGGGTTTTTTAAGCATCACCTCATCAGAGAGGACAGAACCGCCACTGTGCAGAGCTTCTTCAATCACAATTCCATGAGCCTGTTCAATACAACGATCACAAATATGCGCATCCAACCCGGCAATCAGCAAGTTGGTTTCGCCTTTTTTTCTTCCGCAAAATGAGCATTCCAAATCTTCTTTCGACATATTTTCCTAGTTTCTTTATTTATTTTGACTTCGTCAATACTTCATCAATCATTCCGTATTCGCGTGCTTGTTCAGCTTTCATCCAATAATCCCGATCACTGTCTTCATAGACTTTTTCATAGGGTTGTCCGGTATGTTTGGAAATGATATTGTACAGCTCTTCTTTTAAGGAAATAATTTCTCTTGCCGTAATTTCAATATCACTTGCTTGACCTTGCGCCCCACCCAAAGGCTGGTGAATCATCACCCGCGAATGTGGCAAACCACTTCGTTTTCCTTTGGTTCCGGCACATAACAATACTGCTGCCATAGAGGCTGCAATCCCAGTACAAAAAGTTGCCACATCGGGAGTTACATATTGCATGGTATCGTAAATTCCCAATCCTGCATAGACATTTCCTCCGGGAGAGTTAATAAATATCTGAATGTCCTGTGAGGCATTGGTACTGGTTAGAAATAAAAGTTGTGCTTGTACAATGTTTGCCACCTGATCGGTAATTCCGGTACCGAGAAAGATAATTCTGTCCATCATCAATCGTGAAAACACATCCATCGCCACGGCATTCATTTGTCGTTCTTCTATAATATTCGGAGTGAGATTCACAGGATACATACTGGTGATAATTTTGTCGTAGTACATCGGATTTATCCCTTGATCTTTTATAGCAAATCGTTCGAATTCTTTTGTATAGTCCATATAAATTTTTATATTTTTGAATCTAATTTATGATAATTGAATCTTCAAAGGTACCTCATTTTAATGAAAAAGCGCCGAATGTGACGATTCGACGCTTAAATATAACTATATTTTTAACATTTTTAAGCGTACGCTTCTTCCACAAATTCATTAAAAGTAACTTCTTTTGTTTTTAAGAGTGCTTTCTCTTTAAACAGTTGCAAGAGTTTATTGGTTTTTACCTGCTCTGTCAATCGTTCTACTTCTTCTCTGTTAGACAAAGTTCTTGCCAAAATTTGTTCCAGTTCATTTTCGTCAGGATTTAAAATTCCGTATTGCGCCATTTGATTAATCATCATCCCTTTGGCATAAGCTTTTAGCTCCTCGAAAGTGATGTTGATGTTGTGGTCTTCTCTCAGCTTCCCTTCGATAAGTTGATAGCGAAGTCCTTTTTCATTCTTTTTATATTCCTCTTTGGCTTCTTCATCAGAGAGTTGTTGTTCGCCGGAACGCCCTAACCATTGAATGAGAAATTCTTCCGGAAGTTCAAACTTGGTATTTTCAATTAAAGATTCAATCACATCATCGAGCAATTTTTGATCACTTTGTTGTTGAAACTGTGCTTCGGCACTTTCTTTAATTTTTTCTCGCATTTCTTCTTCGGAATGCACCGTGTCTTCTCCAAATATTTTATCGAAAAACTCTTGGTTCATTTCCGCCAACTCACGAATGACAATTTCTTTAATTTCAAAGTTTACATCGATATCCAAGCCATGGGCTTCTTCATGGCTTACACCCAAGAATTCTTGGTTCATATGCTCATCCTTGAAAAGTCCTTTGGTATTTAATGTAATTGTTTCTCCGTGTTTGGCGTTTAGAAGTGCTTTGCGTTGTTCTTCTCCGGCAACATCCGACATGCTAAAATTGGCTTCTTTATCGACAACAGGTTGTCCTTCTTTGTCATCGGCATTGGTGAATTTCCCGTTCAGTTCAACTTCTTCGGTTATTTCCGATTGCGAAATAATTTTTCCGTATTGTTTGCGAAAGCGTTTCACTTGATTGTCAATACTCTCTTCGTCAATTGTTATTTTATAATGCGTGATTTCTTTTTCCTGAAGATTTACGTCAAACTCAGGCGAAAGTCCAAGTTTAAATTCAAAAGTGAAATTTTCCTTATTCCAGTCTATATCAGCTTCATTCGAAGGAATCGGATATCCCAGAATGTTTAATTTTTCTTCGGTAAGATAATTTTGGATAGCGTCCTGAATCACTTTGTTGACTTCTTGGACCAAGACTGCTCTGCCATGTTGTTTTTTAATCATTCCCATCGGGATTTGTCCTTTTCGGAACCCTGGAACATTGGCATTTTTTCGATACTCTTTTAATGTTTTTTCTACTTTATCTGCGTAATCTTCTTTATCAACTTCAATAGTAAGAACAGCATTTAAATTGTCTACATCTCTTTTTGTAATATTCATTTTCTTTTGAGAATTTAAGCCTGCAAAACTAATTTTTTATATCCTAAAATACAAATTAACCGAGACTTATAATCGTGCTTTAATTCTCCTTGAGTACAGAAAACAATATGGATTCAAAAAAACTGAGCAAGAGGCTAAACAACATTGCCCACCATATGGAACTCACCGTAAAACCGGGCACCACGTAATTTGCCAATAAAATAATAATTGCATTTATGACCAAAATAAACAATCCGAAAGTCAAAATGGTTATCGGCAGGGTCAAAATAAGTAAAATTGGTTTTACGGTAAATCGTAGTAATGCCAGAACAATTGCCACAAAAAATGCGGGACCAAAACCGGATACGGAAATTCCCGGAAGCAACCGTGCAAGAATTATAACGGCAACTGCAGTCAATAATAGTTTTACAATGACTCTCATAAAGATTCTAAATTATACATCTCAATTTCTTTCCCGAAATTATTGATTTTATCAATTATTGTGTAAGGTTAAACTGGGATAATCACCCACATTTACTTTTGGAATTGTGGCATCATAGGTTCTGTTGATAGCATCGATAGCCAAATTGGTGATGTATGCATATCCTTTGGGTGTAGGATGCACCCCGTCTAAAGAAAAAGTACCACCAACTACAAACTGCGCTGTCAAAATCCCTCCGTCATACGGAATCCCTTCATTTGCCACACGTTGTAAGGCTTGATTCACATCGACAAAAGCAAGCCCTCTCGACTCGGCTACGGTTTTTATGGTGATGTTATAAGCCTGCGTTGCTTGTTTTACGCGATCTTGTTCTTTTTTTGTCAAAACCCATTGATCTTCCAATGGAATGGAGACGCCGATAATGCCCAAGGGGTTATTTGTATCCGGAATCGTTCCAATCACTGACGACGCAGTCAGTACTATCAAATCATCGTCATTTACCTGTCGCAATTGACCTAACAATTTGGCTGTTTCTACAGGAAGATTAAAAGGTGTCCCCATTAATAGGTTGCTGATATCGGTTAATTCATCATCGGACATTATCGGAAAATTCTGACCTGAGACGAAATTAATTTTTCTCATTTGCGCTTCATCGGAACTGATTATTCCTGCTGCCTGAAGTCCCGGCAAAATCAAATTGTTGTAGGGTTCAAATTGACTGTTTAGCATCGCAGCTGTTGACGCATCCAACGGGATGACTCGTGTTGGAACGGTATTAAAATAAGGAATCGCAGTCACCTCCGGCAAATTAAAAACCACTCCTTTTGCACCATTTTGAATTAGTGCATCTACTTGTTGGGTAAAAATAGCAGCGAAGAGATTGGGGTCAGTAATATCGTTGGTTTCGTAGGTTTCAGGATTCATATTCCCTGTTTGATCAACACCGGAACCTCCGGAAGTAGCGTATCCGAGCATGTCGTTATTGCCTATCCAGAGGCTGAAAAAAGTGGGATCTTGACTAGCAGCATCGGCAATTACGGTTGCATTTTCAGAACTTGAAAAGCGTACAAAATAAGGATTGGCTGTTCCCTGTAAAATCCCGGCTACATTTCCGTATCCCGGTGCCATCAAATGATAACTTTTGGCTCCCGGAACTCCTAAATTTTGAAACGATCCGGACAGTTTTGTTCCTGCATCTGTAGTTGGAACGGCATCCATCCGCACCGGTGAAAAATTGCCATTCGCGTCTACGGAAAGCACCAATCTATTGGGAAGAATTTGTGTTCCTCCAAGCTTCATTCCTCCTATGTTGTCGTTCATCAAAGGTTGGTTAAATTCTCCACCTCCGACAAACTGAAACTTGCTTGCCATTAAATTCGGATAACTGTATGCTTGCGCACTTATGAACAAAGCGCCATCGGTGTATCCCGCTGTCAATGAATTTCCCACAGCGACATAGCGCGAAAAATCTGCAGAACCGCTGCTATAAAACCCCGGGTCATCCACTGAATTCTCAAACTCCGGCTCACAACCATAGAATCCCGCCAAAAAAATAAGTAAGGTATATTTCAAGTAATTTTTCATGGTGAAGTCTGTTTAGAGGTTACATTTTATAGGTGATTCCAATGGAAGGCGCAAAAGCATTTGACTTATAAGTTCCTCCGAAAGGAACCGCCACACCATCTTCGTAATAATAATCGTAAGAAGCATTTATTTCTTTGTAGTAGGAATACAGAAAAGCAGCATCTATTTGAAAATTTGAACCTATATTAACAGTCATCCCTGCAGTAAAATTACTGCTGTCATTGCGAGGAGTTTCCGGCGCAAAATATCCCGCACGAACCGGGGACTTATCATAATAATATCCTCCCCTTAGCGCGAACGTTTGATTTACATCATACTGCAATCCAAATCTGTAGATTGAAGAATTTTTATAGTTTCTGGAATTTTTTGAATCCGGAATATTGGGATTTTGGAACTCAATATCTAATGAATGATAAGCATTCCAAAACGTTCTGTTGTAATCAAAAGCAAAGATCCAATCTTTGTAATCATAAGAAATCCCTACTGTCATCTCGGCCGGCATAGGCAATCCGGCAGCGATTTTAGAATCTTCAAAGGGTGTTAAAGGCGAATTCGGAATGTTTTGAAAAGTTGCCTGTCCATCATCGGCATTCAAATCGATTTTTGAACGATAGGTTGCACCAAAGTGAAGATTTTCCGTAAAATGAATCATGGTACTTGCCACCCATCCCCTGCTTGTCACATTAGAAGCTTCCACATTTACAGTGGATCGATTTCCTTCCAAATCCGTCAAGGTGCGATTGACACTTCTGTCAAAATCAACAGATCCGATAGCAAAAATGGGACCTCCTCCGAAACTTATGATATCATTCAATTTAAAAGAAACCGTAGGCTGAATATAAATCGCCTGCAAGGCAATTGAATTTACTAAATGGGAACCCGCCCAGCCTTCCGGATAACGAACTTCACTCCCGTATGGAACGTAAACTCCCAATCCGAATGCCATCCAATCGTTGGCTTTGTAGGAGGCATATACATAAAAAGGCATTCCCATAGGGCTTTCCGATCTTTCCGATACGCCCGTAACTGTGTTTTGATAGGCAATGTTCATAAACACTCCACTGATTCCGGCAGTTACGTTTAATGTATCTTCCAAATAAACCAATCCGGCAGGATTGAAAAATACAGATTCACTACTTTGCACAATGGCAACTCCCGTATGTCCCATTGCTAAGGCTTTTTGACCTTGCAGCGTCACCCGATATCCACCACCATAAACCCAAGCCGACATCAAGATTAACAAGGTAGAAAGTATAATTTTTCTCATAAATAAGCAGTTTAAATAATCACTATTTACACTTTCCTATTTCTTATGCATGCATAGGAAGCGCCTATACAAGATTACTAAAAAAGAACGTATTTAATACGAAAGTTCAGAAATATTTTAGCTTTTAGTAAAAACCCTTATCAATTAAGCATTCCCTGACTCTCTGACCTCATATTTTCTATTGCTTCAAGAAATTTATGGTTAAATTAAAAAAATCTTCAGGTTGTTCGGCGTGCAACCAATGTCCAGCATCGTTTATAATTTCAACTGAAGCATTTGGAAAATGTTTTTTGATTAGTGGCTCATCAGACTCTTGTATGTAATCGCTTTTTGAACCTTTTATAAATAAAGTTTCTCCGGAATAAACAGCATCTTCATTTAAGGGTACACCCACTTCTTCCATTGAATTTGCAACAACATCCAAATTCATTCGCAATCCGAATTCGGTTTTATTTTTTCGATACAGGTTTTTAAGCAGAAACAACCGAACCGTTTTGCTTCTTAAGTATTTGCTCAATCGTTCCTCAGCTTCGCCCCGTGATTGAAGTGTGGACACATCCAATGCTTGGAGCGCTTCCATAATATCATCGTGATGAGGCGGGTATTTTCTGGGGCTGATGTCCGCCACTATAAGTTTTTGAACCATTTCAGGATATTGTGCTGCAAAAAACATGGCCACCTTCCCTCCCATAGAATGCCCCATAAGAACAATTTCCGACAAATTATGCACGTCACAGTAATTTTTTAAATCCGTTACCATGAATTCATATGAAAAATCGTCACTGTGAAAACTTCTTCCGTGGTTTCTCAAATCGATCAAGTGGACTTCAAAGCCTTCTTCCTTATATTGGTTTGCCAATGTTTTCCAATTGTCGCCCATTCCGAGGAGTCCGTGTAAAATTAAAAAAGGGGTTCCTTCACCCAGAATTTGCGAATGCAGTATTTTATTTTCTTTCATAGCGTGTGTTTTTAAGTGAAAAAGTTACGAAAGTTTTTGCAAATAATCGCGAATTACATATTCCAATCCATAATATAAGGACTCACTAATCAACGCATGCCCGATACTTACTTCTAATAGGTGCGGAACATTGTTTTTAAAAAACTGAATATTTTCCATAGACAAATCGTGTCCGGCATTAATTCCCAATCCGAGTGAATGACCTAAAACAGCGCAATCTTTATAAATTGAAACTGCGTCTTTATTTCCTTTAGAATACGCAATTGCATATGCCTCAGTATAGAGTTCAATTCTGTAGGTTCCTGTAGATGCCTCATGTTCCACCATTTCCAAATCCGGATCTACGAAGATAGAAGTGCGAATGCCGTTTCTGTTAAATTCGCTTATTACTTCCTTTAAATACTCTTTGTGTTTTTTAGTATTCCAACCGGCATTGGAAGTAAGTGCATCTTCGGCATCGGGAACCAAGGTTACTTGGGT
>LSQX01144328.1_pt2 | contig 66298 bp, 47 predicted proteins | sample 654561 | NCBI WGS metagenome assembly LSQX01 (sample SAMN04489861, study PRJNA283612) | anaerobic digester metagenome | isolation source: 4 biogas reactors fed with cattle manure at either 37C or 55C with and... | place: Denmark: Kongens Lyngby | collected 2014
GAAATACTTACCGAAGTCTTTCTTCGTTCCTTCAAAACCCCTTTCACCTTTTTTACAGCTTCCTCAATCAGTGCCATCTGCTTTTCATAATCACTTTTAGCGGGGAGGGTAACTACAAAGTCAAAGCGCAGGAAGCCATCGATGGTGAAGTTATACAGGGGGTTTTTGATGATGATGCTATTTGGAACATACACATCCTTGCCGTCAGGGGTTTTTAAGTGTGTGTCGCGGATATTCAGCCCCACCACAATCCCGCGGATGGAACCTGTTTCTACATAATCGCCCACCCTAAAAGGCCTTTTGAAGGCCATCAGGATGCCTGCCAGGAAGTTCTCCCCGATGTCGCGCAAAGCAAAGCCAATGATAAAAGCGGTAATGCCTGCACCTGCCAGGATGCTGGCCAGGATCCCTCCAAAGCCAAGGATTTGCAAGGCCAACAACAAGCCGATAATAATGATGATTAAGCGGATAAAGGTTGCCAGGAAAGCCGCCAGCAAGGGGTCCTCCATTTTGTTCCGAAGCTTGCGATCGGAAAAATTGCGAATCATCCTGGCGATAAACCAGGTAATCAAAAAAACGAAAAGAGCCACAACAATCCTTGGCGCCAATGCTGAAAGGTCGCCGACGAATGCTCCTGCCCCTTCCCGGAAACCCTGGAAAAATAATTTAAGATTCATTTCTTCTTATTGATTGGCCAGGGTTCAATATGGAAAAAAGCCATTGAACGCAACCCCTGATCCTGCTTTCTTAATCTGGGATAAAATTAAGAAAAAGAAAACAATATCAGCCATCCGAGAATACAAGGCTTAATAGTAGGTTTCAGATCAGCAAAATGATGCCAGCCACCAGGGCCGAAAGCCCTCCAAGGTAATAGAGCCAATAGTTTTTCTGGCGAACGGGGTTTTTCCCCCACAAGCGTACCGTGATCTTGTACATCTGGGGTCTGCGCCTGGAAACAAAGCTGTAGAAGTGATCGGCAAACCATTCAGCTGGTTTGAAATTTTCATAAAGCTTCAGTATCCAGTGATATTTTGGCCCATACTGAAAGCTGCGGAAGGCAGCAGCCGGTCCTGTATAAATCCTGCCGTCCGTGTCAATAAACCGCAAAGCCTGCTGAAAATACTTGTATTCAATATCAGGGAAACGCTTTGCCACTTCTGAAAATGGGCGGTATTCAATGACATCCCCGGATAACTTCTTCCACCGCAACACCCAGTAATGGCAAAAGCCGCAATTGCCGTCCCAAGCCATTACCGGTTTTTCTTTTGGGGGATAATTGGTTTTGTCGAGTTTAGTGAAGATGATTTTTGAGAACATAAGACTTTTATCCTTTCGGATTTTTGTTTTTAGGTTTGGTTGCATTTATTTGATTCTAAAAGAATAACAAGCCCGAATAAGGGATTGTTTTTTCTCTTTTTATTATTATAAATTTAATCATTATTCAGACACCAGAATTCCTAAATAAGGAAATAATTCTTTCCTCCCGATAAAAAAGCGCCAAGTGGAAAAAGGATTTGCAAATAATCCAATATTTCCTACATTTGTTGGTACATACCTTAATAGCATTGAGCCTTGAAGACGGTTCCGGTCATTTTGGGATAAAAGCCTTTTTTAAAAAAAGGATACTGACAATTACCTTCGCCTGATTATGAAAAAAAATGGCAAAGATTCACCAGTAATAACCCCCGAGAAGTCTTGGGAAGAGATGACCCTGAAGGAAAAAACCTGGGAGGTCATTTTCAATGCAGACACCTTCTGGGGAAGGATTTTTGATGAAGTGTTGCTGGTTTTTATCCTTTTAAGCATCCTTGTGGTGATGCTTGAAAGCATGGAAGCAGTCAGGCAGGAATACGGCCTGCTGCTTTTCAGAATCGAATGGTTCTTTACCATTGCTTTTACCATTGAATACATCGTACGGGTCATTGTTTCGCCCAAACCCCGTGAGTATATGCTCAGTTTTCTGGGTGTTATCGATTTTCTGGCCATCATTCCCACGTATATAGCCTTTGGTCTTCCGGGAGCACAGACCTTTATCGTTCTGCGGAGCATACGCCTGCTCAGGATTTACCGCATCCTGAAACTGTATCACTTTGTCAGGGCAGGCAACCTTTTGCTGATGGCTATTTTCAAGAGTCTGCGAAAGATCTCCATCTTTATGATCTTTATCCTGATCCTGGTCACCTTGCTGGGAAGCATTATGTATGTGATAGAAAGGGGGCAAAATGGTTTTGTTAGCATCCCGGTGAGTATTTACTGGGCGGTGATTACCCTGACCACTGTTGGCTATGGGGATATTGTTCCCATTACGGCATTGGGGAAATTCATTGCAACCTTCATCATGCTTCTTGGTTACAGCATCATTGCCATACCTACCGGGATTGTTTCGGTGGAGATGTCCCGTTCGGTGATCCGTAAGGATGACGAGACCAAGTATTGCAAATACTGTGATGAGCCAAGCCACGCAGTGGATGCAAATTTTTGCAGAATTTGCGGGAGCCGTTTAGATTAATTAATAATTTTAATATGAAATTCTGAGGTTCAAGGACCTCTCCATGTTTAAAATCTAATAAGGAGGAAATAGTATGCGTTGGAAAGGACGCCGGGGAAGCGCGAATGTTGAAGACCGCCGGGGAGTTAGCGGTGGAACCATTGCCGGAGGAGTAGGCATCTCTGGCATTATCATAGCCCTGCTTGTCACATTTCTTGGAGGAGACCCCTCCACCGTGCTTGAGCAGATGCAAGAAACCCAAATCAATACGTCAGGGCACGTAGAGGTGAGTGCTGAAGAACAGGAACTTGCCGAGTTTGTATCTGTTGTGCTTGCCGACACTGAGGATGTTTGGGAAAAGGCATTCCAGCAAATGGGCATGACCTACCGCCCGCCAAAGCTGGTGTTGTTCAGCGGGCAGGTGCAGTCGGCCTGTGGTTTTGCCAGTGCTGCCAGTGGCCCTTTTTATTGCCCTGGCGATGAGAAAGTATATATTGATCTGAGCTTTTGTGAAGTGCTGGAGAAACGCTTTGGGGCCCATGGCGACTTTGCCATTGCCTATGTCATCGCCCACGAGGTGGGCCATCACGTGCAGAACCTGCTGGGTATCCTGGGCGAGGTGCAAACCCAGCAAAGGCGTATGAACCAAACCGATGCCAATGCGATGACCGTAAGGCTTGAGCTGCAGGCTGATTTCCTTTCGGGATACTGGGCTCATCACGCGCACAAGATGTTCAATATTCTGGAAGCCGGCGACTTGGAGGAAGCACTTCGTGCCGCCGGGGCTGTTGGCGATGATGCCATACAGATGAAAACCCAGGGTCGTATAGTGCCCGATGACTTTACTCACGGAACCTCCCAGCAAAGGATGGGCTGGTTCAGAAGGGGATTTGATACGGGTGACCTCAACCAGGGCGATACCTTTAAGCGGGGGGCTGTGTAAACCCTGAAATGCATTAAAAAAGCCGGACCCTTTGGCCCGGCTTTTTTTTAGTGGAAAAGCTTAATTCTGTGTTATCAAACTGGTTTCTACCACCAGGTCAAAATGAATCGTGACCCGATCATTTACCTTTACCAGTCCCAAAGCAGGGGAAGGCGGGTCAATGCCAAATTCAGACATTCTAAGTTCTTTTGACCCCGACAGTTTATAGCTGAAGAAATCAAGCGTATTGTATTCAACCACGATATCCGTATTACGGGTTTTACCGTTGATCATGATGGCTACCTCTGCACGGATCTTACCCTGGTTTTGCCTTTCGCTGCTGGTAAGAGGCCTTACCTCCAACAGTATGATCTGGATGTAAGGGCTTTCCATCCCTCCAAGCGAATTGTGGAAATCCTTGTTCATGGCCCGGTGACCGCAGTCGAAGGAGGCTACCTCCAGTTCCAGGGCAGCCTGTGAAAAGAAAATTGCATTGCTCCCGGGCAGGAGGTCGGCAATCATAAGTCCCCTGGGGATATCGTTTTGGGAAATACACTCAAAAGTATTGATGTTGGTGCTTCCCGAAAGGCGAACATTGCTCCTTTCATGCACCGAATAAGCGTAAAAATTGCCTGAACCCGCCCAAAGGGGAATGGCGGTAAGGGCCAGCAGGAGTGCAAGGAAAGTGCGCATAGGGTTTGGTTATTGTTAAAAGCCGCAGACCCCCATATTGGGAAGCCTGCGGCCGGAAACGGTTTTTAGAATGCAATGGCTGCTTCAACCATCAAGCCTTTAAAATTCAACCCATGGCGGTAATCGTTGCTTTCAAAGTCCATAAAGTTCTGGTTCACATACTCAAGTTTCAGCAGGAGGTTTTTGGTGGGAAACCAGCCAGCAGCAAACTGAACACGGTCGATAGACACCTCACCGTTGCTGCCACCAATGTCAGCGTTTACCTGGTTATAGCGGGCTGCAACAAAAGCCTGCTCATTGTTGAGGAAGCGGTATACCACTTCACCTGCCCATTGCGTGGCTGAACGGGTATCGGTTTCATTACCTGCTTTTCCACTCGACATTTCATAAGCGCCAAAGAATTCAATTCCTTTAAACTTAATAAAGGGGTTGATCATTATGGAAGTCACTTCAGCCGTGAAATTAGGCGAAAACCTTCCTGAAGTGAAACGAGCCCCTGCTGCAGAAGCTGTTACGGCGCCTCCCGACATATAGTATTCGGGTTCAGCAACGAGGTAATAGCGGGAGCCTGTACGGTCGCCTGCATATAGCGTATTGCGCGTGGTGCCGGGGTTGGCGTAGAGGCTTGCCGACAAGCGCAGGCGGAGGTCGTCGCTGATCTGGCTGTCATAACCTGCTTTGGCCATCAGAGAAGGGTTCTTCTTGGTCTCACCGTAATCCTTGACATCACCGCTGATCAGACCACTGGTCAGGCCTGCCATCACAAAGAGTTCAGGAGTAGGAAAAACATATGCTTCACCGGCAATCTCAGTGGCAAAAGCATCCATAATGTAGTTGCCCACGAAGGGATTGTAGAAGGTATTCCCGTTGTCGCTTCTCCTGAATTGCTGATCGCCGTAGTTTACGCCAAAGTGGCCTACCTTAATAGTGACGTATTTTGAGAACCATTCAGGATCACCCAGGAAGGGCAGCTTGTCGATCTGGATGTACCCGCCTTTTACCCAAAACTCGGAGTGGTGGCGCGATGACATATAATTCTCCAGCTTCACACGGATTCCGTCTTCAAGTTGAATGTCCAGGTTGAGGTTTGCTGTTGCAAGGTTAAAACCATTAGAGAGGGGGTAAAGCTGGTTCAGATTCACCGTACCATTGCCAAAAGGGACATTAAGGGCTGCAGCCTCGTTGCTGTGGCTGAGCATCTGCATCTGCTGGGTGAAGTTTCCGCCCACCCTGACCTTAAGTCCCGTAAAGGATACTGTGTCGGCCTTGGAGGTTTCGAACACATTGATTCCGCGCAGGTCAGGCTGCCTGAAGAAGGCAATCCCGGGCTGATTACCGAACAGGGGGAGGGCCATCACAACCAGGGTGAGGGCGGCAAGGATATTTCTCATTTTTGCAGTCATAATTTTAAATAAAGTGTGTGTTGATTTGTTTGTTAAATAAGGATTAGTTTTTCAGGGTTACCGAAAAGTTTACCGTTACGTCATCAGCGGTGCGTAAAGCGCCCATCATAGCCCGGGGGGGATTAAGCTGCCAGGTGGTCATCTTCATATCCTTCACTCCAGTAAACTGCACTTCACCATTGGAAAGCACACGTCCTTTCACTACCACATCGAGAGGACGGTTCACGCCACCTACCGTAAGGGTGCCTGCGGCACGAACGTTAAAATCGCTGCCCGTTTGCGAAATCTCATTTATACGGGTCATACGGAAAACAATATTCGGGTTTTTATCGGCCTTGAGGGTTTCTGCAATTTTCCTGTCCATAATGGACCCCTCTGACCCTTTGATGGCCGTTGCATCGATCTCAACAACCATGCGATTTATTGCTTCCAGCTTACCATTGACAACTACAAGCTCTGCGCTGGTGTTCATCCTGGGAACACTGGCCGTCCAGTCGTGCAGGTTGGAAGTCCCCGAGATCTTTAACTCATGAGACTTGGCTGAGAAAAACGTAGGGGATGATGCAAGCGCACCAAAAACAATCAAAAGGCTTAACAAGCTTAAGGAAATTCTTTTCATGACAATTATGTTTTTATGGTTCGTATTTATTTCTGACTTTTCTTGCAATTCTTTGTTTGCGCAGCTGGTTCTATTCCTGTGGCTGCCCAAATAAAGCAATCAGCAAGCCAAAGAATCAAAGGCCATAATGAATTTACATAAAATATTGTAAATCAACAATAAAAGCCCTGAAAAAATTTCAGGGCTTATTATTTAGAGAGACAAAATCGACGAGATCTCGTCGATTTCGACGATTTTTCGTCAGAAAGCTCAAGATTCCAGCTTTAATCTTTCGATCCTGGATTTCAGGGTAGAGGCAGGCACCTGCAGGATGCCCGCTGCTTTAGCTTTATTCCCTCCCGCACGCATCAAAGCATCGCGGATGGCATTGGTCTCCACCTCGCGGATAATTTCATCAAGCGGTTTATTCCCAAAATAAAAGCAGGTGTGTGGTTTTCCGGGGAAGCGTACCTCCATGGGCAGGATATTCTTCGTGATCACCCCGTCCTGTGCCAGGAGCACCAAGCGTTCCATTAGGTTGCGCATTTCACGAACATTGCCCTGGAAATGATAATTTTTCAGGATCTCAATGACTTCATCGTCCATGCTGACATCTCCCGAGGGTGCGTATTCGCTGATAAAGTGCCTGGCCAGAAGTTCGATATCCTTGGGCCTCTCCCTTAGAGGAGGAAGGTTAATGGGGAATACATTGAGCCGGTAAAACAGGTCTTCACGGAACTTCCCTTCGGCCACCATTTCTTTTAAATCCTTTTTGGTGCTGGCAATCAACCTAACGTCAATCTTTATGGTCTCCGAGCCACCCACCCGTTCTATTTCCCCTTCTTCAAGGGCGCGCAGCAGCTTAACCTGGAGGTCGAGGGGGATGTCATCGATGTCATCTAGGTAGAGAGTACCCTCGTTGGCCATTTCAAAACGACCTGTTTTATTGGTGTCAGCGCCTGTGAAGGCACCTTTCACATGCCCGAAGAGTTCGCTCTCGAATATTTCTCGCGAGAGGATGGCACAACTGACCTTTATAAGGGGCTTGTGGCTGCGGTTGCTGTTGAAATGAATGATATTGGTAAGCAACTCCTTGCCCGTCCCCGTTTCGCCCGTAATAAGCACGGTAGTGTTCTTGTCTGCAATGATTTTTACCAGTTCAAAAACCTTTTGGGTTTCTTTTCCGCTCCCGACAAATGAGGAAAGTTCAAACTTCTTTTTCACATGGCTCCTGAGTTGCTTATTCTCTTCCTTCACCGATTTCAGTTCTTTAATGCGCTCAATGGTGATCAGCATCTCTTCCATGCTAAAAGGTTTTGGGATATAATCGTAGGCGCCCAGTTTCATGGCCTCGACGGCCGTATCTACGGTGGCGTGGGCTGTAATCAGAAGGACAAATATTTCCGGCCTGAGCTTTTTCAGCTTGGAGATAAATTCTAACCCATTCATTCCGGGCATCTTCAGATCGGTGATTACAATATCCACCTCTGCTGGCTCTTCCCTCAGGCTTTGCAGGGCTGCTTCCGCCGATGCAAATTCCCTAACCCGGTAGCCGGCATCAAGCAGGTCATCGGCTGTAGTCACGCGGATCAGGCGTTCATCATCAACAACATATATCTTTAACATAATTTGATACCTCTTGAATGGACAATATTTTTCTAATCTGCTTTCGCAGAAAATTCCTCTCCCGTTTTATGATTGGGTAATACTACTGTAAAGACGGTGCCTTCGTTGGGCTCGCTTTCCACCAGAATCTCTCCCCCGTGATCCTTAATAATCTGATAGGACACTGAAAGTCCCAGCCCCGTCCCTTCGCCCATCTTCTTTGTGGTAAAAAAGGGATCGAATATCTTGCTCACATTGACCTTTTCCATGCCGATGCCGTTGTCGCGGAAGCTGATCATTGAAAAGCCGTCCGACTCCCTGATTGATATCTGTATTTTTCCCTCCAGGCCGGGCATGTGTTTCTGCTTTTCAATCACTGCATCCACCGAATTGATGATTATGTTCAGGAATACCTGCTCCATCCTGTTGGAGGCAATCAAAATCTTATGGGGACAATTCTCGGGGGCAATTTCGATGACAATTTTGTTCCTTCTGATACGGTAACGGGCCATTTTAATGGATTTCTGAAGGATTTCGCAGGCATTTACCTCCTCGAATTTGTGCGGGCTTTGGCGGCTGAATGTAAGCAAATCCTGGACTACGTGTTCCATTTTATTCAGGGCCTCCTGCATCATTTCAATGTAGGCAATGGTTTGCTTTGCATCTTCAGGCTTTCGGGCAATTCTTTTCAATCCAATGCGCAGGCCTGCCAGCGGGTTGTTTATCTCGTGGGCCACGCCCGCCGTAAGGGTTCCTATGGATGCCATCTTTTCGGCTTGCATCAGCGATTGCTGAAGATTATTCATGGTATTGTGGGTTTGCTCCAGCCGTTGAAGCATCTCAGCAAAATTGGCATACAAAAGGTCGATCTCATCAGCGCTGTTGAATACCCTGCGAATTTTGAAAGACAGCCTAAGGGTGGCTCCTTTTATGATCCTTACCCCATCCTGGATGTTTCGGATATCAATGTTCTGCGACTGATGGCTGAGCACCCTCAGTGGGGTCGCAATGGTATAGGAGAAAAACAAAGCAGCCAGCAATCCCAGCAAAAGGAAAATGGCAACCATCAACCAGAGGGTGGTGATGGTCTCTTTGACGTGATCCACAATGTCGTTTTCAAGGATACCCAATCTTACATAGGCCACGCTGCGGCTCATAATAGGCACACTGAAATCGCGGATCAGCATGGCAGGATCGTTTACATCACGAACCGAAACAATGCTGAAGTCATTGTCGGGAACATTAGCCAGGACCAGGCCTTTGGGTACCTGTTCAGGGAACGAATGGGCCAGCATATCACCCGTTTCCGAAACCACAAAAACATAATGGATGGAGGGGTCGATTGCCTTGATTTCATTAATGAGCGAATTCAATCCTGCGGGGTCTTCCGAGAGGATGTAAAACACGGCCTGCTCAGCAACAGCCCGCGCAATGAAATAACCGCGCTTTTCAAACTCAGTGTTCAGGGCATGGTCCACCGAATTGCGCACTATGAGGGCATTCAGTAAGCCAAAGATCAATACCGTCAGGCTGATCCCAATGGCAAACTTTGTAAAAAGGGGTATCCTCGTTTTTTTCATTGCATCAAACGATTCCTGGCTTTCCGTATCCCATCATACAGGGTATCACCCGTAAGGATGAATTGATCGATCTGGAGGTGATTCAGGATCTGGCGGCCCCTGTCGCTCAGGTGCATTTCCATCAGGAAATTCCTGATGTCGGTTTTCAAAGGTTCAGCAAGGCTTTTGGAGTGCACTATGGGCGGAATTCCAAAATAATTGCTCTTCTCAATGACCTTTATGTTGTCGAGATGCTGGGGGCTGAACACCGAAAGATAATCGTAAATCAACCCATTTACCGAAGCCCCGTCCACCAAGCCGCGCGAGACCATCTGTATGGAAATGTCGTGCGAACTGGAATAAACCACACTCCCGAAGAAATCATCGGCCGTGGTGCCCATATCGGCCAGCTTCCCATCCACAAACAGTTTCCCCGTAAAGCAGAGGGGGTCGGAATAAGTGAAAGATTTCTCCTGGAAATCAGAAAACTGTTTGATCTCCGAGTTTTGCCGGGTTAACAGGTAGCCCTGGTAGTAGGGCAAGCCATTGTGCAGGGGCACCACAAGCAACTCCATGTGCTCGGAACCCACCACATAGGCCCCGCTGCACACAAAGGCCACATCCACCTGGTTTTCTGCCAGCAGCCCATTCACCTCTTCATAGGTCATCCGTTGCTTGAATTCGATTTCCAGTTTCAATTGCTCAGCCATATAGTCGAAGAGGTCTTTATAATAAACAAAACTCTCGCGTGGTGAAATGACCGTTGCAATGGCAACCCTGAGAATGTGCGTCCCCTCCCCTGCCTCTTCCACAGGCTCCTCATCCCGGGGATTGGAGAAATCAACCACAACGGTTTCCTTTTGAGGACCCCTGCAGGAAAAACTTAAGAACAGCAGCACCAACACAAGGATGAAACCCTGTGCATTAATCTTTTGCCCGAATTTCATTGAATTACGAATTGATTCCTTTTCGTTTTCTGATAATTGAAGGTACAAAAAATCGGGGACAATTTTGTTTTGAAAAACGGGTTAATTCCTGCTTCCGTGAGCGATTTTCCCTGCTTTGATTCCACAGATGAAGCCCGGGCATTTCCTATGTTTGAAACAAGCTTCAGGCACCAAACCGGGAGGGGGTCTAAACTTTTCTCAAGCCACCTAGGTGCCTTAAATTCCGCATAAAAGGAATCTCTGAAAAACTGTTATTTGGGGCATCCAACAGACAAACCAGGCGTTAAGACGGGAGTGTTTGGGAGGCAAAAAAGTAAAGCTGTGCAAGGGTATTATTTTTTGTCCTCCTCCTCTTTATTGATTTCAGGAATATCCTTAAAGAAGTCGTCTCCTTTGTTATTTCCGGATCTAGAGTAAAAGGCTGTACGTGCGATTTTTTCCTTAGAAAAGGCTGCCTTCATATCCTTTTCATTGGCATTGTACGACATATGATTAAGGATTCCGTGGCGCTTTGAAAAATCTTCCACGTCGTGGTTGGCCCCTATGTAGGTGATGGTCCAACCCAGTTTGTTCAGTTCGCTGATCAAGCTTTTGATGGCGAGATCATTGTATTCATTGGAAGCATTCTCTTCGCCATCGGTCAGGATGGTAACCAGCACCCTGGTGTCTTCATAGCTTGCGATGGATTCCCTTTGTTTGTTGAGCCCGTATCCCATGGCATCGTACAGAGGAGTGCCATTGCCGGGATGATAGCTGGCGTTGGTCAGGGGCTTGAGCATGGCGGCAGGCTGATTGAACAGGTGGGTTTTGATGCCATCGGTGTTAAAGGAAATGAAGGTGACGAAGTGAACCTGGTCTTCATATTGTTTCTCGGCATTCTGAATGGTTTCAAACACCTCGTTGAAGCCGCTGATGGTGGGTGCTTTGATGGAATGCATCGATCCGCTCTCATCGAGGATGATTACATTGAAGATCTTTTTAGTTTTTTTCATTCGCTGGGTATTTAAATGGTTGATAATGATTTTACTGCTTCCTGCGCCATTACAATTTTTATTAATTTTACAGTAAACATTGAAACCAAAGCCAAATTTTTATCGTAAAAACTAAAAAACGTAATCATGCTACCAGAAAACAGTTCAAAATTACGTTTTTTAATTATATAAAACGTAATTTTGTTAAAATATTTAAATTTTTTTCATTTTGGAAAACCAAGCCTTGCTTGAACGCCTGAAAAACATTCGCCGGCTGCTGGGACTTACCCAGAAAGAGTTTGGCGAGCGGATGGGTATGGCCTTGACCACCTGGGCCAGCATTGAACAGGGGCGCAACGCTCTGAACGAAAGGGCAAAGATCCTTCTGCAGCACATTTATAATGTCAACCCTCAATACCTGGAGCACGGAACCAGACCTGCCTTCCTCGATCCTGAAGTGGTGGCTTACAATTCAATGAAAGCTTCACCAAGGCCCAAAGATGAACCGTTTTTAGAAGAAGACAAGGATTATAATTTCCCCGGGCAAAATGTGTGTAATAAGGGAAGCAAGGGAGAATTCAATGCCTTTAGAATAGCCATGGAATACGCCGATCAGGCAGAAAAGATGAAATCTCAAAAGGAGGTATTCCGTTTTCCCTGTCCATCCTGCCAGGAAAAAGAAGAGGAGATCAGGGCGCTTCGCAGCAACATCCATAGGCTTGAAAAGGAAACCGAACACCAGCGAAGGATTATTGAATTCCTGATGGAGTCGGGGCGCCCACAGGACAGAAACCTGAACGAACCCAAGCCCTGACCCATCGTCAAAATTAAACCTTACTATAACATGGCTTCCAGCACCCAACCCACCCTCATTGCCAAATCGGACAAGGAATTACATATTCATCCAGGCATGGCCAACCGTCACGGCCTGATCACAGGGGCAACGGGAACAGGAAAGACTGTCAGCCTCCAGGTGTTGGCTGAGTCGTTCAGCCTGCAAGGGATCCCTTGCTTTATGACAGATATCAAAGGCGACCTGAGCGGAGTGGCCAGGGCGGGAAGCCTGAACGCCAAAATCTCCGAAAGGGTACTAAAAATGGGTCTGGAGGGCTATGAAAACCGTGCCTTTTCCGTGGTCTTTTTCGATGTCTTCGGCGAACAAGGCCACCCCATGCGGACCACCATCTCCGAAATGGGACCGTTGTTGATCTCGCGCCTGCTCAACCTTAACGATACCCAGTCGGGCATCCTCAACATCGTCTTTAGGATCGCAGATGAAAACGGGATGCTGCTGTTGGACCTCAAGGATCTGAATGCCATGCTGGGATATGTAGGAAACAACCGCAAGGAATTCACCACCAGCCACGGGCACATCTCAGCGGCCAGCATAGGGGCCATCAAACGCAACCTGATGATATTGGAGGACCAGGGGATTGGCCAGTTTTTCGGTGAGACGGCTTTTGACGTCCACGACCTTTTGAAAACCGATGCCGAGGGGATGGGGGTGCTCAACATTCTTGCCGCAGACCGCCTGATGCACTCGCCAAGGGTTTATTCCACCTTCCTGCTGTGGTTGCTTTCAGAATTATACGACCAGTTGCCCGAAGAGACCCACATCGAGCAACCCAAGCTGGTTTTCTTCTTCGATGAAGCCCATATGTTGTTTACAGATGCCCCCAGGGTGCTTCAAGAAAAGGTGGAGCAGGTAATCAGGCTGATCCGTTCGAAAGGGGTCGGGGTATATTTTGTTACCCAGAACCCGCTGGATGTGCCCGATTCGGTCTTGAGCCAATTGGGGAACCGCATCCAGCATGCCCTGAGGGCCTACACCCCACGCGAGCAGAAGGCTGTAAAAGCAGCGGCCACTACATTTCGCCAGAACCCTGCATTTGACACCGAAGCAGTCATTAAGGAACTGGGTGTGGGCGAAGGGCTGGTTTCCTTCCTCGATGGTAAAGGCGTCCCCGCAATGGTGGAACGTGCGATGGTATGCCCGCCCTGTGCCCAGATCGGCCCCATCAGCAAGGAAGAAAGAAACGACATCATCAGCAATTCCACCCTGTATGGAGTATATGAGCCCGTCATTGACCGTGAGTCGGCATACGAGATCTTAAAGGCCAAGGTTGAAAAGACACGAGAAGCCAGTGAGGCAATGGAACGGCAAGCTGCCGAGCAGAAAGCACGTAAGGCCAAAGTAACGGCAAAAAAAACAAAAAAAGCGCCCCCCGTCATCCGGGAAACAGGGCGGGCCATCACCAGGGGCATAGGCTATAATATTGGCAGGCAGATTGTCAGGGGGATCCTGGGTACCTTGTTTGGAAGTAGCAGATGATAAGGTAATGAAAACTTTATAAGGTCTAATTAAATGAAAACTTTAACCGGTCTTATCGGTGTCCATTGGGTAAAAAGGGCAAGTTTGCTCCTCATCCCTGCAGTATTTATAATTGCCTGCAGCGAAGACGATCCCACCACTCCTTATGAACCCGTTTACCTGGATAGCTTTTCCATCGTGAATATCTTTCCAAAGGAGGAGATCCAGGCGATGGTCATATCAGGAGGATTTTTGCCGCCAGAGGTTGCAGCCTATGTTCAATATGGAGTCAAGGCCCTGAGAATCTATTATCACACCACCGATGTAGAAGGCAATTCCATCATTGCTTCGGGCGCCCTAATGGTTCCCGTCACCGACCAGGCATTGCCCATGCTCAGTTTTCAACACGGCACCCTTGCCAGTCCCAATGAGGCTCCTTCTCTTTTCCAGTCGATTTATTCCGATCAGCTAATGTTCTTTTCTTCTACGGGGTTTCAGGCGGCGCTTCCCGATTACATTGGCTATGGGGTCACCTCAGACCTGGAGCATCCCTATGAGCACAGGGCAACCCTGGCCACTGCAACCCGAGACATGCTAAGGGCTTCCTACGAATACTTCAAGGTGGAAGGCCTGAAGGACCCGCAGGACCGACTGTTCCTTACAGGATATTCTGAAGGAGGGTTTGCCACCATGGCCGCCATCAAACTGATACAGGAAGAACATAGCGATGAATTCCGGATCACAGCAGCTACGGTGGGTGCCGGGGCTTACAATAAGACTGCAACCGCTGAATACGTGATCAGCTCAGACGAAGACCAGGAATACATCAACACCTTTTTGTGGGTTTTAGATGTGTACAACAGGATTTATCCGGTACTGCAGCGGCCTTATGGTCATTACTTCAACGAACCTTGGGCCACCCAGATTGAACAATACGGTGTTTTTTCGCCCGTTGAACTGAATCCGTCCTTACTGTTCAAAAGCAGCTTTATCGAATCGGTACTTAATGGCACTGATACCCATATGCTTGCTGTCCTGGCCGATAACGATTGTTATAACTGGAAGCCAGAGTTTCCCATCAGGCTTTATCACGGGGATGCCGACCGACTGGTGCCCTACCTGAATTCTTCAAGCGCTTTTCTGGCCATGGTCGCACAGGGTACCCAAGACATAGAACTCATTACTAATGAGGGTGGTACACATGAGACAAGCCTTGAACCTTATATAATGGGTAGTTTTAATTTCTTTTTCAGTGTCCAGGGGAAAGAAGCCCCCTTTCATTAACTTAAGTCGGCTTTTCAAATTCCTTCACACAGGCCCTCAATTGCCGATAAAAGCAGGAACCCTTCACAGAAAAGAACAAATTTCCAAGTGAGTAGACTTTTGCTTCAATATCGCTTTTTTCTTTTTTTATTTTTTTGATTATCAACAATCTATCAATTTCTTTCTCTTCTTGGATAAATTGCAAAAAAGCCGATTCAAGCAGGACCAGATCGTGGTGCCGGCCCAGACCCTGTGAGAGGGTTTTCAAATCATTGATCCAGGCATCAAAGCGCACAGGCCACAGATCAGAGAGCAATTCCATCTGATACCAAAGCCATTTTACCTCTTTCCGCCAGTTGTGAAGGGTCTGATCGTTTGAAGCCTTTTTCAGGACCCTGAATCGTTTTCGGCAGGCATTAAAGCAAACCCTCGTCCCTGAGAGAAAAACCCATGGTGACTCTTCCTGAGGCTTCCAGGAGGGTATTTCCTCCTGCATCCGGGTCAGCCTGTGAATAACCTCCCGGCGTGCTTGTGCTTCCTTTTCCTTTTTGTGCAGTTTCTTCTGCTGGTCCAACAGCCTGGCGCGAAACCGGGTCAGCAGGGTGTGCTCCTCCCCAAGCGGGATGGCTTTGATGAAGGGCTTAATCGATTCAAGCATTACCTCAAGGTCACGCAAGCTGCTGAGGGCCCTTCCCTGATCCCTGAAAAAATGATCAAGCCGCCTGCTTTCTTCTTTCTCCAGACCAAACCTGGCCATGCGCACCAGCGCACGAAAACGCTTAAACTGCAGTCGGGCTTTATGGATATGGGATGCATTAAAGGGAGTGGCTGCCAATTCCTTCATTGCTTCACGGACAAAATAGGCGGCAAGGCCCGACAGGTTTTTCTCGAAAGACTTCTTAAAGTTTATCTTAGGTAGAGCAGAAGTCATAACATTTGAAGTTTAATGCAATTTACAAAGATTGAACGGTTTATAACAAGAAGCCCGAATGGTTTTTCCATCCGGGCTCTTGGACAAAAGCAGATTTAATAAATTATGCCTGCACACTTAACTGCACTTCGCAAAAGATGCGGACCTCCTCGCTTACCAGAACGCCTCCTGTTTCAAGGGCAGCATTCCAGTTGAGGTTCCAATCCTTGCGGTTGATCTTTCCATTTAGGCTGAATCCGGCTTTCAGGTTACCCCAGGGGTCTTTCATCGTACCACCAAAATCTACATTTAGGGTAACAGGTTTTGTCACATCCTTAATGGTCAGTTCGCCATGAAGCTTAAAGGTGTCATCATCCACTTTCTCCATTTTGGTGGAATTGAATTTCATTGCGGGAAATTTATCCGACTCAAAGAAATCACCGCTGCGGAGGTGTTTATCCCGGTCCTCATTATTGGTGTCAACAGAAGCGGTCTTGGCTTCAAAGTTCACTTTTGCAGTACTGAAATCCTGGTCTTGGGTTTCTGCATTGACTGAAAATTCGCGAAAATAACCGGTTACGGTGGTGATCATCAGGTGCTTGACCTTGAACTGGATTTCGCTATGGGTTGGGTCTGATGCCCATTTTGTTATTGACATGATGGATATGATTTTTTTGGTTTAAATGTTTCTGTCAATACTAACAACAAAACATGTAAATTGTTGAATGTTTTATCTGTTATCGTTCAACAAAAAAATTAAGTACATTTGAATACAAAACCATCCACTCATGAAAAGACACCTGTTATTTCTAGCCGTTTTGATGACAAGCCTGGCATTACATGCTCAGGAAACCTCAGGCATTAAACTTAGCCCACCCGACATCCAGCGTGGTTTGCCTGTCATGCAGGCGCTGAAGCTGCGTGCCTCGACCACTGCCTTTTCTTCCAAACCCCTGAGCGCTCAGGATCTCTCGGATATTATCTGGGCAGCCAATGGGATAAACCGCCCTGAGGAAGGCAAGCGCACTGCTCCTTCAGCCCGTAATAGTCAGGATGTGGATGTGTATGTAATTCTTGAAAGCGGGGCATTCTTTTATGACCCCAAAGGACATGCCCTGGTACCCATTGCCACAGGTGATCACCGTCACCTGGTGTCGGGCAGGCAGACCAATATGGCCAATGCACCCATGATGCTGGTATTGGTCTCGGATATCTCCCGTTTTTCGGGAAACAATGAGGAACAGAAGATTCGCTGGGGCGCTATGGATGCAGGTATCGTCTCGCAAAATATTGCGGTAGCCTGTGCAGGGCTTGGAATGGTTACCCGCCCAAGGGCTTCCATGGACACCGAAGGACTGAAAAAGCTCCTTAAACTCAGCGACACCCAGCACCCGCTTTTGAATCACCCGGTGGGCTATTCAGCCGAGTAATCCGCAGCCTTGTTCGGATGATTTAACAAAATTCTGTTCAGGCAGGTTTGTTTCTCCGGAATGAATGTTCTTTTTTCATTCCCTCTTATTGTATTTTGCTAAATAGATACTAAGGCGGCGATTTATTCCTTTCTTACGAAGCTTTCTATTCTAGATTTGATCTGGGAGAGGGCCTCACTGATCTTGGTTTCCGGGGTAATGATGTTGTATTCGCCCCAAAAGCTCTCATCGTACTGATAGCCCTGGTCAACGAATACCACTTTAGGCTCAAGGGCCTCTCTGCGATTGAAGCGCGAAACGTTTTCCTCCTCAATCATCCCTACTGCCATTTCAATAAAGGCAGAGTATCGGTTGCTGAAAAACGAACCCTTTCGGCGGAATCTCAGCTTCAGCTCTCCACGCAAGTGGTTCAGATAATAGCGTCCATTGTAATGCTGGTAATTGATGGAATAGCTGGCGCTTTCTATCCGAGGGCTGTAATTGGGGTTGCGTTTGGTAAGAAAGCGGTGATGAAGCTGATTGATGTATTTGCGGTCGATCTCGAAATCTGCTTCAATCACTGCCAGGGACTCCTGATCCAGGTAAATCATTCCGGTAAACAGGGGTACCTGCAATTTCGTATTGGGCTTAAACTCAATGGCGAAAACATTTCTCCCGTTCCTATTCATCAGGTCAGCGCTGGTGAACTCATAGTCATCAATAAATTCCTGGTCCAAAAAGTCAGGAAGCTGCTTCATAATGTCCAGTTCCAGGGCGCTTTGGACGCCTGCCTTGAGTTTTAGCACCAGGGTGTCGCTGCGGTCGATATTGGAAATGTTCCTGGCTTTGAGCAGCATGACCTGATCCTGGGCCGACTGATTATTGTATGGCGCCTTAAACACACGGAAGATAGCCTCAGAGTAACTCAGATACTTTTCATTACGTTGAACCCCTTCCCTGTAAAAGCTCAGCAAGTAAACAGGGTGATCGCAGTAGTTTTCATGCCGTTTGGCAATGGCCTGTTCGATTAGTGCCCTGGGATCATAATAACGGATAATGACCTCCTGCATGGAGATGTAATCGGCTTCCATCATGATGTCCACCTGGTTGTCGAGTAACAGGCGCAGGGGCAGGGCCTGGCTCTTATAGCCGAGGTATGAAACATGGAGGTCCTTATCCAGCAATTCATTAGGAAGCTTGAGCTGGAAGTAGCCGTCGTTGTTGGTAGATATCCCAAGGCCTCTTTCTGGGATGCCCACCGAAGCAAAGGGCATGGCGGCACCCGATACCTGGTCGAGCACCCGCCCCCTTACCACGAAAGTGGTCGGCTTTACCTCCCTTGCCTCAAGCACGGGCATTTCTTCCACTGCGGGCCCGGGGCGGAAGATGAGAATATGATTTTGGATGCTGCGATAACTCAGACTAGAGTCATTCAGGATCTCACCGAGTAATGAACGAACATCCATCCGCTTGCGTTTTATACTTACCCTGCGGTTGTTGTTGATAATCTCGCTGTCGTAAACAAAAAAGCAGCCTGTCTGAATGCTGATCTGGTTGAGCAGGGAATATACAGTGCTGGTTTGTCTGGGCAGGCTGATTTTCATGTCGAGCCGGCAATCCTGTCCGCTCAAGGTCAGGGGGGCAAGCAGGAGCAGCAGAACAACGACCAGGCTGCCTGGCGCCGCTTTAAGAGCGCCAAAGGTCAAGAAGGTCCTATGTCCAGTGCCTGCATCCATCCTACCTGGGCGTAAAAACAATACTGGAATCGGGCTGCACTTGTGCCTGAAGGTTCATCGACAGGCTAATCAATTCCACTATGGTGGGCAGGGAATTGTTGAAAAACGTTACGGTCATCTGGCGGCCTGCCAGGTCCTGATCGCCAAGTATCAGGCTTGCCTTGTAGTTCCTGTTTAGGACGGCCAGCACATGTTCGAGGGTTTCATCCCTGAAGTGCATCTTGTTTTGCCGCCACAAGGTCAGCTCCAGGTCGTTGTTGCGAAATTTCCTGTAGCCATCTTCTCTTACAGATAAAACCTCACCAGGTTCAACCAGAACCTTGCTCCTGCCCTGTCCACGAATCTCAACCTGCACCAGTCCTTCCTCCACAAAAAGGTCAAATTCCCGATCACCCATCCTGCTCACGTTGAAGGAAGTGCCCAGCACTTCAATAAGGGCATGGTCGAGGTCCACCCGGAAAGGTTTATCAGGGTCATGCCGGACCTCAAAATATGCCTGGCCGGCCATTTTTACGCGACGTTCCTTATTGGGAAAGGCCTGGGGACACTCCAGGGTCGTGTTGGCTGCCAGGTAGATTACCGAGCCATCGTCAAGGAACTTCACAAGGGTCTGGTCAGTCATTTCATTGGTCGTGGCAAACAATTTCACCGCTTCCTCTTTTGACGAAAAGAAGTAGAAAATGCTTCCTGCGGCGATCAGAAGCAGGAAGCTCGCAGCCCATTTCATCCATGCCGGAAATGCCTGTGGACGAGTTCCCGCCTGCTTTTCAGGCAAAAGCCCTTCCCGTTCAAGCCTGCCGTGAAGTTTCCCCCAGGCAAAATCCGTATCTATATTTATCATTGGTTTCATTGATTTCATCTTTCAATGCTTTCATTGGCACGGCCAGGCCTTTTTCTCAGGCTCCTCGTTGAACCCGGCCAGTCGTTTCCTTAATACTTTCAGGGTTTTGGTCATATCGGCCTCCACTGTTTTTACAGATACCGACAGCTCCTCAGCAATATCCTGATACTTTATTCCTTCGTAGCGGCTCATCCTGAAGATCACCCTGCAGCGCTCGGGCAGGCTTGCAAGGGCCTGGTCTATTTCACGCTGCAACTCCCTTGCCTCAATTTCATCGGTAAGCAGAACCTGTTTTGCTTCGGGGTTTTCTGCAAGGACCCGCTCGGCATATCTGCGCCTTACACCCTGCCGTTCAAGGTATTTGAGGGAGGCATTCCTCACAGCGTTGAACAGGTAGGCCCTGACTGAGACCCTGATGAATATTTCTTCCCTATTTTTCCAGTAGTTGAAGAAAAAATCCTGGACAACCTCTTCCGCCGTATCGGCATCCTTCAGCAAACTCATGGCCAGGTTGCAGAGGGGCTGGTAATACACACGAAACAGGGTCTCGAAAGCTCCTATATTACCCTCCCTGACCTTGTATTGTAACCAGAACTCGTTTTTTAACCCCTTCATGCGGAAAGATATTGTTTTCAAATTTAGGACATTTACGGGCCTTTTAAGCATCTCAGGCCGATTTTGTCCTTCACTGCATGAAAACTCCCCGTAAGCCATCGTTTGTATGTCGTGCTTCCGGGGAAAGGTTTTCACAGCATGTATCTTTGCAGACAAGCCCTGCCTGCCGGCGTTTATTGTTCTCTTTCCAGCCTGGTGTTCAGTTTGCGGATGGCCGATTCGATGCTTTCGTCGGGTTCAATCACGTTATAGGCACCCCAGAAATTCTCATCAAAATACACAGGGACCATATCTGCCAGGATGTTGCCCCTCCTAAAGGTTTCCCTTACGGGGAAGCGCTCCGATCCATCAGGTTTGCGTCCTGTAATGGCCAATTCCGACATCACCAGATAGTTGGTGCGGAAAATCTTTGCACGCCAGTCGGCAAAAAACTCCAGCTCGTTACGCACATAGTTCACATGATATTTGCCATCTACTTCTATATAGGTGACAAGGTAACTTGTACGCGTGGGAGTAAAACGCAGCCTGCTGGGCTTACGCATCACAAAGTTTTGAACGGCCTTGTTCTTGTCGGAAATATCAAGGCTGAACTCAGCCATGGTTATGGCAAGCTTATCGGTTGAAATATAAAGGCGCCCGTAATACAGGGGATAAGGGAGGGTAGCCCTGGGCTTGAATTCAACCACATAATTGGTCTGGTCCTCCAGTTTTACAAGGTCAACCATTTCATAGGTGTAGTAGTTAAGAAATTCTTTATCCAGCAACACATTGGGGTTTTTAACAATGTCAAGAAGCATGGAAACGTGAGGACCGCCCTGCAGTTTAACGATCAGGGTATCCATTCTTTTCACGTCCCCGCTTTTTCTGCCCTGGACAATTTTTACCCTGTCCGCACTGCTGTTTGGGTAATAAGGCGTCTGGTCAACCTCTACCACGGCTTCAGAGATGGAGACGTAGTCGCGGCGCTGTTTGATGGCCTCACGGTAAAAGCCTGTCAGCCGGTAATTCCGGTCCGGGTAGTTGGAAGTGATCTTGGCGATAGCCTGCTCCACCAGGCTGCGGGCATCGCTGGGCCTGATCACCACTTCCTGAAGCAATACCGTAGTAGGCTCAAGGAGGAACTCATGGCGGTCACCCAGCACATAGTCAGTCACTCTGTATCGAGCGCTGCGGTACCCCAGGTGGGAAATGGAAAAATGGGTAACCCCAAGATCCTTGTCGATCTTTAGGATAAAACCACCATCCACATTGGTTACTGTCCCAACCTCTGCCTGGTCGATAAACACGCTTGCATAGGCAATAGGACGACGGGTCTGCGAATCTCTGACCAAACCTGTTATTGTATGGTAACTATCCCTTCCTTGGCTAAACCCTGCGGGCACCAACAGGAAAAAGACAAGTATGCCAGTAAAGATCCGAAATATTGCACTTGTTTTCATGGTAAAGAGGGATTAAGGTGAATACTGATTGAAGTAGCTTTCAGTATTAAGACCCTTAAACCCTGCCTGTACCCTAAGAATAATTAAAAATTATTCCTCAAAGCGTTTGTTGAATTTCTGTATGGCCGATTCTATCGACTCTTCAGGCTCAATGACGTTATATCCTCCCCAAAAAGCGGGATCAAAATACTGGGGAACCATATCCGAAAGAATATTTCCGGGCCTGAAAGTTTCACTTCGGGCAATACGATCCGGAGTATCCGGTATGCGGTCGGTAATGGCCATTTCCGACATGATGGTATAAGCAGTACGGAATATTCTCCTACGCCAGTCGGCAAAGAATTCCATCTCATTGCGCACGTAATTGAGATAATATTTGCCCTTTATCTCCTTGTAGGTCACAAGGTAACTGGTCCGGGTGGCTGCAAAACGCAGGCTAAGAGGCTTGCGTACGATAAAGTTGCGAGCGGCTTTCCCGCGGTCGCTCAGATCCAGGCTAAACTCGGCAATGGTAAACGCCAGACTTTCCACATCGATATAAAGTCTGCCGTAATACAACGGGAAAGGCAGTACAGAGAGAGGCTTGAAGTCAACGACGTAATTCGACCGCCCGTCGATGACCACCACATCTGTCAGCTCATATTCATAATGCTGCAGGTATTCCTTATCCAGGATGACATCCGGGTTTTTCACCACATCGAGTAACATCGACACGTGCGGGCCTCCCTGGAGTTTTACGATCAGGGTATCCATCCGCTTCACATCGCCGCTCCTGCGGGCCTGGATGATCTTCACCCTGTCGCGCGCCATTCGGAAACCATAGGATGTCTGGTCCACATCGACAACAGCCTCTGAGATGGAAACATAATCGCGCCTTTGCTTGATGGCTTCTCGGTAAAAACCCGTGAGCCTTTGACCCACCTCTGGATAGTTTTCGGGGATCTTGTCAATGGCATTTTTGACCAGTTCACGGGGATCCTCAGGACGCACTACCACTGTAGGAAGGACTACCGAATGTGGTTCCAGGAAGAATACTTTCTGGCCTCCCACATTGGCTTCCACTTCAAAGCTGGCAGTCTGATAACCCAGGTGAGAAATGCTGAAGTGGCTCACCCCCAATGATTTCTGGATCTTGAGGGAAAACACTCCATCGAGGTTGGCCACCGTCCCGATGCTGGTCCCGGGGATATAAACGCTGGCAAAAGCTATGGTTTGACGACTGCGGGCATCACGCACCTCACCACTGATGGTGTGGAATTCCTGTGATGAGGACTGGGCTGGCATCATACTGCCAACTATGATTATGATCAGAAGGAAGATTATGGCATTTTTCATTTTTCCGCGCTTTGAAACAACCTTAAAGTTAATGAATTTCAGGCAATCACCCTCCAGCCAGCCCTGAAAATATCATCCTCTATAAGGTTCCTGCAGGGCCTGCCGGGGAATTCAGGAAACTATGAACAAAAAGACAGCTGAAAAATTTCAAATTTACCCGGGAATCGAATCTGTATTAGAGGTTTATTTCCTTACCGTTGCTTTGCCAGTTCCTCCACAATGCGAATGCGGTCGATCAGCAATTTGATCGTATAGTCGAGCTTGCTTCCCTCGGTGTAGTCGGCAGGGGCAATGTAATCCACCCTGCCGTGGCGCACCAATTCCCTGCACAGCTCATATTGTGAGGGTTTACCCGGGCGGGGCACCTCATGGTCACTGTACACCGCCACAGTGGCTCCGCCCTGATAGCGCACCATTTTCATGGCAGGCACATCGGTTTCTCCGTCCCCAATATAAATCATGCGCGAAAAAGGCACGGGCTTTTCCTCTTCAGGGATGTGCTTGTTGATCAGGTTATTGTCGTATGAGTTGTGGATGCCCTTGTTGATGCGGAACAGGTACTGGGTTTTATTGGTGTAGTTGATAGCCAGGGCCGCCCATTCAGCCACCCCTTTATCATCGTATTTAAAACCTGAGGCAAAAATATTCGTGAAATGCCTGGATATGGCAGTTCCTGCAATGAACTCACGCAGGCCCGAGGAGATGATGTGGTGCTCGAGCCTTATACCTTGCCTCAGTGCAAATGCGTTGATGCGCTCAAAATAAGCCTCCACCCCGGGAAAGAACCGAATGTCGCGCCCAAAGTCCATAAAGTCTTCGCGGTGGATGCTGACGCCCTTTTCCCGGGCCTTTTGAAGCATCAACTGCATATAGGCAAGGATGCCGTCCATGTCGTTGGCTTCAGCAATGGCGTTGGCTTCAGCCCAGAAAGCTTCCTTGGCGATGCCCAGCTTAGGCAGGAAGGAATGCTCCTGCATATTTCCCGGGGCCAGGGTGCCGTCGAAATCATATGCAATGGCAAGGGTGATGGGTGCTGCTAAGCCTTTTTCAAATGGTTTCATGATCTGCTTTCCTTTTTGGTTAAATTCCTTCCAGGCGAACCACCCCGATTTGGTCAAGGTCCTCCAAATGCACGATGGCTTCCGTTTCCCAATATCCCGTCAAGGTCCATTCCATACCAGGCAGGAGGGCGGCCTGGTCGAAATTGTTGGCTACCGAAGTCGTATTCAGGAGCTGCTGCCCCTTTTTATCCAGGGCTTCAAAGATCATTATCAGCGCCCTCGAGTCGGGGATGGTGTCCACCGCCTGAATCCTGAATTGCAGTACAAGGTTCCCGCGTGAGAGGTGTTCAACCCGTGCTTCCTTCACGCTAAACGGCAAGCCCTTAGGGTATTCCACGGGGATTGGCTTCGTGAGATCAGTGATCCTTACCTCTTGGTTGATGGCTTGCTCCCATTCCGACTCCACGCGGTCGAAGGCCCCCATCATCGTTATAGTGTTTGAAATATCGCCAGAATTGTCAACACCTTCAACCAGTTCCAGGATCTGATCGTAGTATTTCTTTTCAATGGATGGGATCCTGCCCAGATACGGGTTCTTCTTCGTCTCGCCTGTGCATGAAGCCAGCATCAGGCTGAACAACAGGATTCCTATGGTTTGACAGGCAGGGCTTTTCATCTGCTGTTGAATTTAATTCAGAAAGAAATGGATCCAAATGGATTGACCCTTAAAATTAATTATTTTCTGAATATTCATCCTTTTTCAGCCTTTTAAAAGCCCTGGAGAGAGCAGGGAAAATGTCTCCTTTTTTATAGTTTAGCCGGTGTTTACTCGGTTTAAACCGAGTAAACACCGGCTAAATCCATACTTTGTCAGGAGCTAAAACCATCTTTAAAACGCAGCCGTCAGACTCGTCACCCAGTCTTAAATCCACGCCAAAAATGTATTAAAGCAGGCTACAAATATGAAAGAGATGAAAAGAAAACAATTCTCGGCCTTCAAAACAGAAAGGGGTAAAAGGAGATCGAAAAGCGCATTAATTATTTCTTAAATTTGAATCTACAAAAACCAAAAACAACAGACATGAAAAAAATACTGATTGCTATCCTGGTTCTGATTGCCCTGCTAGCCATAGTTTCGCTGCTTGCGCCCAAAGAATTCAATGTGGAACGTGAAATAATCCTCAATTGTCCAAAAGATCAGGTATTCGAACGGGTGCGCTCACTGAAGTCGCAAGAAAAGTGGAGCGTATGGGGAGACCTTGACCCGAATGCTGTTTATACCTACACGGGCGTAGATGGTACTATTGGCGCGGTTCAGTCGTGGGTAGGCAATAAGGATGTTGGCAAGGGAGAGCAGGAAATAATAAGCATCACCGAGGGTGAGCGGGTTGAATTTCAGATCCGTTTTCTGGAGCCTTGGGAATCTACCGGCGACCTGTATATTACCACAGAAGCCCTTGGCGAAAGCGAAACCCTTGTTAAATGGGGCATGAAGGGGGAAATGCCCATCCCGATGAATTTATTTATGCTTTTTTCTAGTATGGATAAAACCCTTGGGAATGACCTTGAAACAGGCCTCCAGAACCTTAAGATGATTCTGGAGGGCGTTTAATCATTCAGACCTTATTCTTTTGTCGTGTAATGCCTGCCGGGCCTTTAGTGCATTATGTGCATGCGGCCTCCCCTTCCGGGACGGCTAGCCGAATCGAAAGCGTTGAGTGAGCGGTTGAGCGAATAGGTAAAGGTCAGCAGGAAATAGCGCCCCATTGAATTGGTCACCTGGCGTTGGATGAAGTTGGCATCAGCTGATTGTGTGACGCCCAGGTCCTGATTCAGCAGGTTGTAACCTGACAGTTTCAGTTCGCCTGCATTCCCTTTCAGGAAGCTTCTTGAGAAACTGAAATCGAGCATGGGGATCTTGCGGTCGAAGGCTTCAGTGCGCCCTTCATAGATCTGGTAACGATAGCTTGCTCCCAACCTGTAGTTTTCCAGGAAAGTCCAGTTGGCCTCGGCCCCATATGTTTGATTCAGGAAGGCTTGTTCAAGGCTGCTGAATTCGTATTTGGTCAGCTGCTGGTTAAACAGGGCGGTCAGATTGGTTTCAATATTATCGTTAGGCCTGAAGGTATATCTGGCATTGGCTCCCAGGATGTTGTTGGCAATGTCCTGGTCAACACCGTTCAGAATGTTGATGCTTTCCGAATGGGTCAGGTTGCTTCCCACCATGAAACGGCTTTTTATCTTTGGGACACTGAAGTTGAAGTTGACATTGGCTCTCAGGTTCATATTATTCTTGACGTTCACGGGAGTAATGGTCCGAATCAGTTGTTCGTCAATATTTGTGGCATTTGTAATGGCATTGTTGACATATTCGGCCGAGAGGAAGGTAAAGAAACCAAATGAAGTCAGCGGATTGAAGTTATTGAACCGGATGTTTGCCCTATGGCGATACGAAGGCTTCAGTTGGGGGTTACCAACATAGAGGTTGAGCGGGTCGCGGTTATCGACCAAAGGCTGCAACTGCAATATGGAAGGTTCCTGAACGCTGGTTTCATAATTGGCCATCATGCGCCTGAAGCTGTTGAATTCATAATTAAACCTCAACGCAGGTAAAACGTGGGTATAATCCCTGTTGATTTCCTGGTTTGAGGTAAGGATCTCGCCCCTGAGCCTTGACAACTGCAGGTTGGAACCTACGGTCAGGTTAAATCGGTCGCGGTTCATATTGAGGTTGAGTCCCCCGCGTTGATACAGGTAGGTATTGCTGTACTGGTTTGTCAACAGGTCGTTGATTGTCAGCACCTCCCCTTCCCTGTCGAACACCTGCTGATCCACCTCATTGAAGTTTTGGGTGATGCGGTAGTTGGCTTCAAGGAATAAGCGCTGGCCCAGAGGTTCGGTATAATTGGTATTGAATCCCAGCGAGCGGTTAAAGGTGCCCAGCAGGCTGTTTTGCAACAGGTCTTCATCAAAGCCGTTGTTGCCAAAATAACGGTTGAGAGCGTCGAGGGTAGCTTCCTGGTCATTGTCCACGGTGGAAAAGTCAACCCCTGCCGTAAAAGTACGCCCGGGTTTGTTGAGGCGCTGCCTCCAGAGCAGGCTGGTTTCGAGGTTTAAGCGTTGGCCTTCGCTTTCACTATTCTGAATGCTGGAGTTCTGCATCAGACCTTCTGCATTCAGGGTCTGGCTGTTGCTTTGCAGCAAGCCCCTGGTGTTGTTGAGGCTGGTATTGGCAGTCAGCAGGAGGCTGCTGGCTTCGCTGAAGGTATGGTCAAGGCGAAGGTTCAGGCGGTGGTTGTAGTTGCGGTTGTCCTGGCTGCTGGCTTGGTCGAAGAAAAAATTCCCTGAGGGCAGAAAGTTTTCCCGTTCCAGGTCCTGGGTGACTTCATGGCCCAATTGGTTGTAAAAGTAACTGGCGGTAAGGTCAGTTTTTGTTCCGATTTTCCTGTTGACGTTAGCCCCCCCCGCCCAGGAGGTCATCAGGCCATTGGTCGCAGGCTGTCCGTCGAAGCTGATGGGGATGCTGCTGCTGTTGCTGTTGAAGCTGACCTGCATTCCGCCGCCGCCCCTGCCGGAAGCCAAGGCCTGTGCGCCGCCGCTGAAATTGAGGTATTCGCCTATGGAGAAGCCTGTCTGGTTCACATTGTTGCCCATCCCAAGGATAGAAATCTGCCCCTTGTTGTCGAAGCGGTTGATGTTGAGTTTTCCCTGGAAGCGTTCTTCCGTGCCATAAGCAAGGCTAGAGTTTCCAAACACCCCTTCTTTACGGTCTTCCTTAAGTTCAAGGTTGATGGTTCGCTCCCGCTCCCCGTCATCGATTCCGGTAAATAAGGCTTGCTCTGAGCGCTGATCGAAGACATGGACCTTGGAAACGGCATCGGCAGGAAGGTTCTGGGTCGCCATTTTGGGATCACGTCCAAAGAATTCCTTGCCATCAACCAATACGCGCCGGACGGTTTCACCCTGAGCCAGGACGTTGCCGTCTGACTGGACCTCAATACCGGGCATACGCTTCAGCAAGTCCTCCACAACTTCATTGGGCAGGGCCTTGAAGGCCAGGGCGTCGTATTCAATGGTGTCATTCTTTACACGCATAGCAATGCGTTCTTCAGTTACGCTCACTTCCTTCAGGGTTACCCGTTCATTGAGCAGGCTGAGTTCGCCCAGATCAAGCTGGTTTCCTGGAGGAGGGGTGATTTTCTCAAAGCGGGTGGCATAGCCGATATAGGTAATCCGCAACAGATGTTCCCTGCGGCTCACGTTGCGGATTTCAAACTGTCCTTGCATATTGGTCAGGGCATAATTCACCATGGTGGAGTCGCCGGGATTCAGAAGCAATACTGTCGCATTGGGTAGGCCTCCATGATCGGGATCACTCACCACACCCCTTATTGCGAAATCCTGTGCCTGGACAAACAAAGCATACAACAGGAATGCCAATGAATATATAATTCGTTGCATATTATGATTTTTTTTTACGGTTACAAATTAGAAAACCCGTACCGGGCCACTTGCATTATTCATTCTTTGTCTTTGTTCTTCCAGGAGCTTTTCAAATTCCTGGCTTGACAATTTCTCGCCACGGCTTGGTTTGCGCAACTCAGAAGTAGTAAGCTGGCGTTCTTCTATTTGCCTGGCAACCCATACCTGCTCCCCATTATTGATATCCACGGCCAGAACGGTACCAGGCAAAGTAGTGAATTTGTCGGGACCCATGAAGGGTGGAAGATGGGGGGTAAACCAGGCAGTGATTTCCTGTTTGTTGACCGTATCGGTATACCAGGCCATCATACACATATATCCTGCAATTTCCATCTGCTCGTTGCCGAACTTCCAGGGCTCAATGCCCAGGGTGTCGACAATGAGGTAGTTTTTTCCCAGCAGGTCGCGTGCCACGATGCGCTCGCGTAATTCACGGTTGATGTAGGTTTCAGCCCGAGGTCCGCGCATCATCATCCGCATCCCGCCGCCTCGGCCTGCCCCGGACCCCGGAGGCATCACTTCTTCCACGGTCTTGTAAAGACTTTCGGTGGAAGTAAAGAACAAGTGATAATTGTCGGTGCGAAACTGAGGTATCATCGTCTTCATCTCAGGGCGATCCTCAGGGATCATCCTGTGCGCATCGATCCTTACTTCGTAAGTAATGACCCCTTGAGTCACCTGTGCTGAAAGCGACAGGCCCAGCAGGCTAAACAAAATGAAAGAAAACAATTTCTGGAGGGACATTTTAATTCGTTATTTAAAGCTTCAACTTATTTAAGAACATGGATAAATAATTCTGCGGCAAAACTAACTATTTGGACCCTATTTAAATGTTAATGCCTGTATAAATAAGGTTAATAAAAGGTTAAAGGAGGCTTCGGGCAGGATTTAAAGGCTTAATTTTGAGGCATGGAAAAGAAAAAAGTTCACTGGTTAGTCATGCTAATGGTCCTAAGCGTGCTGCTGCTTATCGTGCTTCAGGGTTTCTGGCTCAGGGCCGAATACAAAGCGGCCTCCGATTCCTTCCGAAGGGAAACCAGCCTGATATTCCGCAGCACCCTGCAACACCTGGCTGACTCCTTGTTTTTCAGCCAGGTTGAGATATTGGAAACTGATGACAGCCTGTATGAACACGAGGGCCCCATTTCAATCACCTCCGTTGCACCCGTTGACGACAGCCTCCGGGTGAGCTCCGGGAGGATGAGACGATCAGAAGGCAGGCGCTTCGATGCCGACAGCATTCGTACCGGCAGGGGAAACATTACCTTTCGCATGGGCAGGCAGAGCCCCGATAGCCTGAGATTACGGTTTTTTCGCCAGAACTTCAACGCCCCGGGTAATATGCGTTTCATGTACCTGGCCTTCTCAGAGGGATATCCCAGCGATACCCTGAAAATGCTGTACCAGAAAACCCTGCCTGAAAGGTTTCGAAAACTGCCCCTGGAAATAGTAGAGCGGGAGATGGACTGGCAGCGGCACATGTGGAACAGGCCTCCTGAAATAAGGAATGACAGCCAGCCCTTTATAACAGGCTTTGTGCCACTGGGGATGAATAAACTCTATGCGGCAAATTTTGGAAGGGTCAGGGCTTATTTGTTCTATAACCTTTTGCCCCAGATGGGATTTTCCCTGATTATCACCGGCTTGATCATCCTGTCGTTCATTCTGGTCTTGCGCAGCCTTCGCTCACAGCAAAGGTTGCTGGAACAAAAAAACGACTTCATTGGGAATATGACCCATGAGCTGAAGACCCCCGTGGCCACCGTAGGCGTTGCCCTTGAGGCCATGAAGAGCTTTGATGTGCTAAAAAACCCCGAAAAGGCTGTTGAATATATTGATATGGCCCGGCACGAGCTCGACCGCCTGGGTATGATGACCGACAAAATTCTCAAGACTTCTGTGTTCGATTATGAAACAGAAATAAGGAACAACAAAAAGGTGGTGGATTTGAAGGAAATTATGGAGAAAGTAATGGCCTCCTTCCTACTGGTGGCCGAGAAGAAAGGCATCCGCTTCCGGTTTGATCCTAAGGGGAATGCCAGCTTGCTTGGCCACGAGGACCACCTGACCCAAATGATCTACAATCTGGTGGACAATGCCTTTAAATATGCAGGAAGCAGTCCTGAAATAAAACTCTCGCTGGAAGAACAGGATAACCAAATAATACTGAAGGTTGCTGATCAAGGACCAGGTATTGGACAACAGCATCAAAACAGGATCTTTGAAAAGTTTTACCGCATCCCTTCAGGGGATGTGCACACTGTAAAGGGTTATGGACTGGGATTGAATTATGTGGCAGGGGTTGTTAAAAGCCACGGAGGGAAAATTTCAATAGAGAGCAGGCCTGGGGCTGGTGCGATTTTTGAGGTAATAATCCCAAAAAGCATCTGACATGGAAAAAATCAGGGTGTTGTATGTGGAAGATGAGCCATTCCTGGCAAGGATAGTCAAGGAAAGCCTTGAAAGCCGTGATTTTGAGGTAAGCCTTGTAGCAAGTGGAGCAGATGCCATTCCTGAATTTGAAGCCTTCAAGCCACAGATCTGTGTTCTCGATGTAATGCTTCCGCAAAAAGATGGTTTTTCCATTGCAAAGGAAATCAAAGCACTCAGCCCGGGGATGCCCATTATTTTCCTGACGGCCAAGGTGCAGACCGAAGACCTCCTGAAGGGTTTTGCCTCGGGTGGAAACGATTACCTGCGCAAGCCTTTCAGCATGGAAGAACTCATCGTGAGGATCCATAACCTGCTCAACATTACTGCAAACCCTCAGCCAAACTCTGCAGGTAATGGTCCAGAGAAGATCAGCCTTGGGCGCTTTGTGTTTTACCCCGAGTTGCTTGAGCTCCACTATGATAATTCGGTAAAAAAGCTTTCGCAAAGAGAAACCCGCTTGCTGCAAATGCTTACCGGCGATATGACCATACCTGTCCTGCGCAAGGACATCCTGCTCGAATTGTGGGGCGATGATTCATTTTACAACAGCCGTAACCTGGATGTTTACATTTCACGCCTGCGCGACTACTTCTCGGGCGATCCCAACATAGAGATCATCACCAAGAAAGGCGTTGGCTATCATTTCGTTGTGCGATCCTCCGACGATTAAACCCTTCCACCTGTATGAAAACCTTTATTGCTCTAAAAGCTTCCTGGTTCTGTCTCGCAGCAATGCTTTTCCTTTTCGCCTGTGCTCCAAAAACCACACAGGTGGTTTCGGGCTGGCAAGTTTGGGCCTCCGGCATTGAATCTGAGCAGAGACGGGTGGCAGCAATGACTTTGGATAAAAAAACAAAACTGGAATATGAAACTGCCAATGACGAAAAAAACCTTTACCTTTTCTTTCAGACTGATGACCCAGTTACCAGGATGAAGATCCTCAGGACTGGACTTACAGTAAAAATCACTGCTCCCGGGAGCACACAAGGACCTGCCATTTTGAAGTATCCTGTCCCGGAAGAAAGGATCACCCTATTTGATGGGGTGGGCCGTACTCCTTCTTCAGCTGAAAGGCCTTCAGGAAGGCAGGGCACAAGGCGTGGCGGGCAGAACCCTCCCGATGCAGGGGTGACGTTTCAAAGGGCGTTGGCAGAACAAAAAGCGATGTCGCTCAACGGCTTTCTGAACCACCCCAACGGAATGGTTGCCCTTGAGCAAGGAGAAGGTATTCAGCTGAATGTCGGCATGGACCCCAATGGGATGATGTTTTATCAAATCACCATCCCACTTTTCGCCCTGGTTGAAACGCAGCAAACCCCTGAAATGACCGAAAGTGAATTTATTGTCGAAGTTTCTCTTTATGGGATGGAAAGGCCTGCAGGGCCCATTGGCAGTTTTGGAGGTCCCGGCATGGGTGGAGCGCGCAGGGGCGGAGGCATGAGGCCCGGCGACCCAATGAGCGGAATGCCCTATGAAGGTCGGCCTGCAGGGCCGCAATCCGGAAGCAGTGAGTTCTCAAGAATGACTAAAGACGAAGGGTTCCGCTTTGCCTTCAGATTGGCTTCAAAACCTTAACATTCACAAATACCAGCTGTCTGAGTTTTATCCTTTGCCTGTTTTGGGCAGAGGATTTTTTTTTCGACAATGGTGAATCGGATCTGTTTTTGTCCTATATTTGCACAAATAACCACCTTTTGTGCAAATGCGCATATCTTCATAATCCTATGACAACCAAAGAGCAGATCCTATCAGAAGCCCGCAAGGTATTCGAGAAATTCGGATACAACAAGACCAGCATGAGCGACATTGCCCAGGCTGCACGCAAAAGCAGGCGCACCCTGTACAGTTATTTTGCAAATAAGGAAGAGATTTTTCAAGCCGTTATTGAAGTCGAAATTGACGCCCTGGCCGGAACCCTCAGTGAGCTGATAGAGAAGCCTATACCTGCCTGCAATAAACTCAGGGAATATATGCATATCAGGATGAATGCGGTGAAAAAGCTCACCATTTATTACGATGCCATCCGCCGTGACCTCTCAGACAACCTGGGGTTGATCGAAAAGATCCGCCGTAATTATGACAAAATGGAGCGGGAAATGATAAGCCTAATGCTTAAACAAGGTGTTAAAGAGGGGGCTTTCCGAATCACTGACCCACAGCTTGTGGCAGGGGCAATTGTAATGGCCACCAAAGGATTTGAACTGCCCCTGATCATGGGTCAGGATGGTTACGATCACAACCAACTGATTGACCCTTTGATCGATATGTTCTACCATGGAATCCTGATTAAATAAACAGATCTGCAAACTGGTATGAAAAGACTGGCTGAATTTATCATCCGTTCGAGGAAAGGAATCATAGGGCTGGTAGTCCTGATTACCCTGATCCTGGGGTATTTCATCAAAGACCTTAAGGTGAATCCAGATGTGCTGGGCTATTTACCCGAAGACGATCGCGCGGCCATATTGTTCAGGGAAGTGGGGGAGCAATATGGGGGTAACGACCTGGTCATTGTGGGCCTTGAAGGCCGTGATGTGTTCACCTATGAGATGCTTGACCTGGTGCGACAGGTAACCGACAGCATGCGCACCATTGCAGGGATAAGCTATGTCACCAGCCTTACCAATGTAATCGATATCAAGAGCACGGAATATGGCATTGAGATCGGGCGGCTGGTGGATGAGTTTGAAATCCCGCAGAATGCTGATGAACTGGAGCGAATCAGGGCCTATGCAATGTCGAAGGACTTGTACAAGGGCAACCTGGTATCGGCTGATTGCACTTCTACCCTGGTTATGGGAAAAGTAATGACAGGTGCTGATCGTACGAAAGCTGTAGAAGCCATACAGCAAAAACTGGAAGGCATCCCTTTCGGCGGCAGGTTTTATTACGGGGGGATGCCCGTTACGCTGCTCGAGCTCAGCAATGTGATCATCCGCGATGTCAAGTTCATTGCCCCTGTTGCCTTTCTTTTGATCTGCCTGGTTTTGTACCTGGGCTTTTTGAATAAGCGGGGCGTTATCCTGCCGATGATATCGGTGATCATTGCCATTATCTGGACCATGGGCCTTGTAAGCCTGCTGGGATATGAGCTCACCATTATCACCAACGTTATCCCCGTGATCCTGATGGCAGTAGGTAGCGCTTATGCAATCCACGTGGTCAACCGCTTCCAGGAAGAAGTGAAGGACGATTCAAGGGAAGCCTTGAAGCGCGCATTAAGCTTTGTAATTATCCCGGTCTTCCTGGCCTCGCTGACAACCGTATTTGGCTTCATCAGTTTCATTGCGGGCTCTTACCTCACCATGATCCGTGAGTTTGGCATCTTCAGCGCCCTGGGGGTATTGTTTTCCCTGCTGTTGGCCGTATTCTTTGTTCCTGCCCTGCTGGCTGTCTTACAGGGCAAGGATGCTGAAAAGACCAAAAACAAAACCGCTCCCGCCTTCCTCCGGACTCTCACCCTGGGCATTGAACGTTGGGCATTGAACCACCACCGCCAGGTCCTGTGGGTTTGGGGGTTATTGATCCTGCTGAGTTTATTGGGCATTACCCGCATCGAACGCAGAGTCGACCTGGTGGATTACTTCAGGGAAAACAACATCGTTCAGCAAAGCGAGAAATTGCTCAAGGAAAAGTTCAACGGCAGCGTGCCCCTCTATGTCAACATTAAGGGAGATATTCAAAGCCCAGAAGGCTTGAAACTGATGAAGGAAACCCAGGACTTTATGGACGGGTTTGACTACATCCCTTTCAGCCAGTCGGTGGCCGACTTGATTGAAGAGATGAATGAGGTAATGGGTGAAGGCAAACAAATCCCTGATGATCAATCGAAGATTGCCCAGCTGTGGTTCCTGCTCGACGGTCAGGAGATCATGGAACAATTGGTCAATTTTGACCTGACCGAAGGTCTGATTCAGGGCTATGTGGCAACCACCGATCTGCAAGTATTGCGCGAAATTGAGATAAACTTTGAATCATTTGCCCGGGAACACAGCCGGGGTGATTTCCAGGTGGAGGTGACTGGCATCCCGATCATGTTCAAAAAGCTGGACGACAGCATCATCAAGAGTCAGATCTACAGTCTGATCCTGGCCATATTGTTGGTGGTGGCGCTGGTCAGCATTCTGCAGCGCTCGTTTCTCAGGGGGCTGCTGACGGTTATTCCCGTGTTTGTCACCCTGATTGTACTTTTCGGCACCATGGGGCTGACAGGTATCCCCCTCGACATTGCCACGGTGCTTACAGGCAGCGTAACCATTGGGATTGGCATAGACTACGCAATCCACTTCATGTCGCATTTCGGCAAATCGTTCCTTGAAGGGAAAAACATCCGCGCAAGCATCGGGCAATCCATTGAGGTGAGCGGTCGCGCCATCCTCCTCAATATGCTTGCAGTCACCATTGGCTTTGCCGTATTGCTGTTCTCCAACCTTGTGCCCCTTCAGCGCTTCGGATTATTGATTGCAGTCACCATGATCGTGTCGGCAATGGCGGCCCTGACCTTGCTGCCTGTAGCACTCCTGCTGTCGGGCGAAAGCATCAGCAAGATTTTCGGCAAACGCGAATCTTTAAGAAAGAGACTGAACATTTATAAAAAATAACCAAAATCGTGCGTTATGAAAACCAGGCTTTTATCCTTAGTGGCAGTCTTACTTTTTTTGACTTCAGCCCCTGCGCCCCTTTTTGCCCAGGATGTGGCTACAATATTGCAAAAAATAGACCAGGTCCTGTTTCAGCCCAATGACCAGACCAGCAATGTGCGTATGGTCCTGACCGACCGTAATGGGAATGAGCGCGTACGCGAGGCCTCTGTCTGGCAAAAGGGCTCCGACAAGCGCCTGTTCCGCTTTACAAGGCCCGCCTCAGAGGCAGGCATCGCTTTCCTCTCGCTGCCCGACGACCTGATGTACTTGTATATGCCTGCCTTCGGACGAGAGCGCCGCATCGCCTCACACGTCAAGAACCAGTCCTTTGCAGGAACCGACTTCTCTTACGAGGACATGGAAACAAAAGAATATGCAAGAACTTATACGGGCCGGATCCTGCGGGAAGAAGGCAACCTCTATGTTCTGGAGTTGACAAGCTTGCCCAACATCAGGAGCGACTACTCAAAAATGATCGTTGCCGTCAACAAGCAAACCTTCACCCCTGAGCGCTCAGAGTCGTATGACAGGGGGGGGAACCTGGCCAAGACCGCCGCCTACACCTGGAAACGCCAGGGCAATTACTGGTTTCCCAGTGAAATCTTCCTGAAAGACGAAAAGAAAGGCTCAGCCACCCGCATGGTGATGTTCGATGTGAAGTTCGACACCAACATAAGCGACCAGGTGTTCACCCTTAGGAACCTGACGAGTTTCTGACCCGGTCACCTATCATCATAACCTGCATGGAGAAAGAGCTAAGCAGGTTTCGTGCCCATGGGGCCTGTTCGCCATGACTTGTTCATTACGGAGTTATTTTAAGGATTCCACTGTTTTCATTCAATTATTCATTCCATTATGAAACGAATTGTTTTATTTCTGATCATTTTCCTTCCGTTTATTGTGCGGGCCCAGGACCAAATTGTATTGCGCGGTGAGCTGAATGCCAATCAGCGTATGCTCCTTAACGACGGGAATGACTGGGCATGGAACGAGAATCGTCTGGATCTGGCCCTTGAAAAGCGCTTTGAAAAAACAAGGTTTTTCGGCAACCTATGGCTGCGGCATCTTGGGGCCCCTGCCCTGAGCAACAGTGCGGGCCTGTATTCGCAAGACCGGATAAACCCCTGGAGCCTGGATATCCGCGAAGCTTATGCCGAAGTGCGGGGATTCTTTTTTGAAAGCCTCGACCTGAAGGTTGGACGGCAGCGCATCGCATGGGGAACCTCAGATATGTTAAGCCCCACTGATATGCTTAACCCCTATGATCTGGAGGACATCCTTGATTTCGGGCGAAAAAACGGGTCGGATGCCCTTAACCTGACTTGGTATTTCGATGACGCGTGGTCGTTGCAGGCGATATACATGCCCTGGTTTAGGCCTGCCAATCTCCCGCTGGGACCCTTTTCCAATGTCTTCAGCTCCTCCATTGAACTGTCGGAAGGACTGACATTGAATGAATATTCCGACCGGCTCCGCATGCCCCGCCACAACCTAAAGGAAGGTGCATCGATTGGCTTCAGGATGAAAGGGTTTGCCCTGAATACCGATGTGTCCCTCAGCTATATCTACGGCCGCGAAACTCTGCCCCTGGTTAATGGGCTGATCCTCTCCCCTGCCGGTATGCAGGGAGAAACCAATGTGGAAAGCACCTTGTTCTTTCCCCGTTACCAGATGCTTGGGGCCGACCTGGCAAGCACCCTTGGAAATGTGGGCGTCTGGGCTGAAGCAGCGGTGTTTTTCCCTGATGAAGAGGTCGTGATGACCACCGATATAAGCCAGCTGTATGGACAACCCCAAGGCTCGGTCACCAGCGACAGCCTCCTGCTCGAGAAGACCCCTTACACCCGCTTTGTCGTTGGGGCTGACTATACTTTCACCAACGGGGTTTACCTCAACGTCCAGTTTATGCATGGCTTCCTGCACGAAAGGGGAAAAGGCTTGCTCAACGACTACCTGATTTTTGCTTGCGAACGGGGCATCCTTCAGGACAGATTGCTGCTCAGGCCCCTTGCAGGCGGAGTGGTGATTTCTGACTGGGATATGCCCAAAGAAAATTACGCAGTGTTTTATACCCCTGAAATAATCTATAAAGGCATTGATAATTTCGAAATATCACTGGGCGCCTTTTTATTTGAGGGAAAAGGAACCAATATTTTCGCGGGATTCACAGACTACAATATGCTTTCAGCAAGAGTAAAGTATAATTTCTGAATTTTCCCTGCTTCCCCAAAGGGTGAAAACCCTTTGCTTCAAGCAATGAACATTTTTGACCTAAATGCATTTATTTATCTAAATGAGTTAGGTATCAAGAATTTTTGCGAAAAATGAAAAAGGCTTTCCTGATTATCTTCGATCTTTTTCTGGTCCTGCAGCTCATTGCTCAGGGAACAGCTGTTACAATAAGTGGATCCACCAGGTCGTCTGTTGATCGACAGCCGCTTCCTTTCGTTACCATACAGGCTTTTCAGGCCTCTGACAGCAGTTTTGTCACCGGAACCGTAAGCGACGTCCAGGGTATTTTCAGCATCAGCGGATTATCAACAGGAGATTACCTGCTGAAAACTTCTTTCGTCGGCTTTGATGATAAGTTCACCCCCTTTCACGTGGGGCGCCTCAGCTCTTTTCTTGATTTGGGAAACATCTTTATGGATGAGAGCAGCCTTTCGCTCGAAGGGGTTACCATCACCAGCATCCGCGAGGAAGTGGTCTCATCCATGGACCGAAAGGTCTATACAATTGACGAGAATTTGAGCCAGCTTGGAGGCTCAGCCCTCCAGGCCATCCAAAACCTTCCGGGAGTGACCATTGACAGGGACGGAAAAGTATCCCTGAGGGGAAGTGACCAGGTGACAATCCTCATCGACGGCAAACAAACAGCCATCACGGGGATCGGCTCACAATCGGGATTGGAGAACATTCCTGCTTCAGCCATTGCTGGCATAGAAATCATCAACAACCCCTCGGCCCGGTATGATGCCAGCGGAATGGCAGGCATCGTCAACATTATTTTCAAGAAAGAACAGAAGCATGGCTGGAATGGCCGTGCCGGCCTCACCCTTGGGGCCGGGGCCTTATCACTCAAAAAGGATAACCTGCCCGGCATCAGGGATCAGTACCGGTTTACTCCCAAGGTCAACCCTTCGCTCTCTGCCAACTATCGAAAGAACGCCCTTAACTTTTTCGTTCACGGCGATTTACTGTATCACAAAACCATGATGAAAAGTGAGTTCTTCCTCAGGGAATACGAAAGCAGCCCTGCGGTAAATCAGCAATGGCTTGAAAACCGAACCCAGCCCATTTACAATGTTCGGGGTGGACTCGATTATTCGCCCAATGAGCGTAACACCTTCACATTCTCAGCCCTTTTCAATTACAGGGAATATACCGATCTGGGCGACCTCCCTTACCTGCATGCCGGCACAGGGGAAGAAATGCGCCTGTGGACCTATTATGAAAACGAGGTGAACCAAACGCTTTTTGCCACGATAACCCACAAGCACAGCTTCATCCAGCCGGGCCACAGCCTGACCTCTGCAATAAACTATTCCTTCCGTAGAAAAGATGAGGTGTTTTATTTCGATAATCGGCAGCATGGCATTTTAGGAACCGACACCACGGCGCTCATCGCCGATGAAAATATTGTTGACCTGACGGTGGATTACGTAAGACCCTTGCGGGCTGGCCGCCTTGAAGCAGGCACCAAGCAAATGGCCCGCATCTTCCCAAATGACATTGTCTTCACCCCCGGCGTAAATTCCATCCTTGATCCGGGACTCGCAGGCACGGCCGAATATCGTGAATATATGTCGGCCGCTTACGCAAACTACGTGTACGAGCTGAAATCCCTTGAACTGGAAGCGGGTTTACGTGCAGAGTATTCTAAAATTGATTACCTCGTTGACCCCAATCACAGCGTGTATGAAAGCGATGGCTTCGATTACTTCGGATTGTTTCCCAATGTTCGGGCGTCCTGGCTGATCACCGATAATAGCCGGCTGACGGGTTTCTACAACCGTCGCGTCGACCGCCCTTCAGAAAGCATGCTCAGGGTCTTCCCCACCTATGCTGACCCCGAGATCCTGAACATCGGCAACCCAACCCTTATCCCGCAATACACCCAGTCCTTTGAATTGGGTTACCGCAGGTCCTTTGAAAAGGGCTATGTTTATGGGGCGGCTTATCATCGCATTTCCAGGAACATCCTGACAAAGATCATCACCGAAATCCCTGAGAGCAACCGCCTGGCATCCGTAAACCAGAATGCAGGCAAAGGTTACAATACAGGCCTGGAGCTGGTTGTGGCAGGCCAAATGGCTTCCCGGCTCAAGCTCAGTCTCAACACCAACATTTACCTGAATGAAATTGCCGCCTTTGAAATCGAGAATGCCTACCCCTCTATTATTTCATTTGCCCGGGAGGAACAATCGGCCTATGCAGGCAATGCCAAGCTGATCGTGGACATTGACCTCCCGAGTGATTGGGCCCTCCAGCTGACAGGCACCTATTTATCGCCCGACATCATTCCCCAGGGAAAAATCCTTGCAAGGTATTATGTGGATGGCGGGATAAAAAAAGAAGTGCAGGGTGGCCGGGGTGAATTGTTCCTCAATGCGTCCGACATTTTCAATACCCTGGTGGTAAAGCACGAACTGGAAGGCAGCAATTTCAGCATTTCCTCACAGGATTATTACGAAACCCAGGTAGTCCGTATCGGGTATCAGTATCGCTTTTAATTTTTTTACAAAGCCCGCTGGCAGGGAAAAGTTTTATCATCTCCGAATCAAAAGCTGGCAGCCCTGATACCGGGCTGTCAGCTTTTGTTTTTCCAAACCAAATATCAGGCAAAAAACACCTCTGCCATCACGGCCCTGATACCCTTTTCTGAATATTCCTAAACTGTATCCGGCTCGGAGATCAAACGAATCTTAAACGTAGCTTAGACGTACTTAAAACGTAGTTTAAACGTGTACTGTACGTCTGAACTACGTCTTATCTACGTGTTAACTACGTCTGAACTACGTCTGAACTAAGAATATGGATCGGCTCTGCAAAGGTTCTACTCAGTCGGACTTATTGGAAAATTAAGGGAGGCGTCTGTGCAAACAAAAAACAGCAAGGTATCCTAAGAGACACCTTGCTGTTCGTTTGTTAAAAAAGTACTAATTAGAGTTCAGAAATAAAAACTCGCTTATTCCATTGCCGGGATGTGGGGAAATTTCTTTTCTTTTTAGGTCCTTTTGATAAATCCTTGCAGTAAAACCGGCTGCAATTATTCCACAATGATTTCATCCACGAAAATGTACGCATCACCCCCGGCACCCAGGTGCCATTGGGGAATGATGCCGAAGTTGGTGGCCTTCACCTTTACAAAGCGGGCTTTAGTATTGATCCTTGCGCCAAAATCTTTCACCACGTAGCTGTAATCGTCGATGGGTACGGTGTTCTCAACAAAGGCCACCCTGACGAAGTCTTCTCCATCATCGCTGACATAAAAACTGACATCAACGGGCATCCAGATCCATGAGCGGATTTCCTGGACAAAGCCGGCAGCCACGTATTTGATGGGCTGAACCTTTCCCAGGTCGACAATGGCTTCGAAGTCGGTGCCGGTATAGCCCTGCCATCCGCCGAGCCGCCAGTTTTCACTGCCCCTGAGTCCGTCGATGAGGGCTTCTTCCCCACCCGCGTGGTAATTCGGAGCCCATTCCGTAAGGATATCTATGGAGCGTTCAATATTCAGCTTCACGAAGGAGGCTTTTACAGGAAAGCTATACCCCATTCCTTCCTGGAAAGTAACAGCCTTTACGGTCACGGTGGTATCGAGGGTAATAGGGCCTTCGTATTTGTTTGATTCCCGGGTAGGTGTGGTTCCATCGAGGGTGTAATAGATATCCAGACCGGGCTGTATGGCTGCCATTTCTATTTGGGCAGATTCCCTGATGCGGGCGCCTTCGGAGATGATGGCAGGGACCGGAACGATGAGCTCATCCTGGATAAATGTCACTGGCACGTGCTCATCCTGGCTTCCCCATTCCTGGTTGGGCTTGCTGCCCATCTCAAAATGCAAATGCCCACCCTCCATAATGGCATCGTGAGCAATATAGGAATACGGATGTTCCTGACCATTGAGGCTGGCCGACTGGATATAGAAATTCTTCTCGGAGACCTTGTTGGCGGTAATTTTAAAAACATTTCCGTTTTCGAGGGTAATTTCCATTTCCTCAAACCAAGGGGTGCCAATGATATATTCGGGCAAGCCGGGGGTCACGGGATAAAATCCCATGGCACTCATAATCAGCCAGGCCGACATCTGCCCGCAATCTTCATTGCCACTCAAGCCATCAGGCAGGTTTGAATACTGGGTGTCCATAATTTCCCGGACCCTTTGCTGGGTTTTCCAGGGCTGGTTTACGAAGTTGTAAAGATAAGCCATATGGTGGCTGGGTTCGTTACCATGGGCATACTGTCCAATCAGGCCGGAAATATCCTTCTGGTCACGTCCGGTAATTGGTGCAGCGGTGGTGAATAACTCATCCATCTTTGCTGCCAGTTGTTCCTTACCACCGTGTAAAGTGTAAAAACCAGTGATATCCTGGGGAACATAGAAGCTGTATTGCCAGGAGTTTGCCTCTGTAAAATGCCAGTCAACGGTGGTTGGGTCGAAAGGCGTCAGCCAGTTCCCGTTGAGCTTAGGCCGCATAAAACCCGTGGAGGGATCGAAGATGTTTTTGTAAAATTGTGCCCTTTTAATAAAGTCACGATAAACGTCATCCCGTCCCAACTCTTTTGCCATCTGGGCAATGGTCCAGTCATCGTAGGCATACTCAAGGGTTTTGGAAATGGATTCGTGTTCCTTATCTCCGGGGATATAGCCATGCTCGCGGTAAGCAGCAAGACCCAGATGATCCTGCATAGCACTATGCAACATAGCCTCAAGGGCTTTATCAGCATCAAAATCCCTCAAGCCTTTCATATAGGTATCCACAATCACAGGCACGCTGTGATAACCGATCATGGTGCCTGTTTCATTGGCGGCAAGTTCCCAAACCGGAAGCATCCCCCCTTTTTCGTACATATCGAGCATGACCTTCACAAAGTCAATGCTTCGTGTGGGCTCCAGGATGGTCATCAGGGGGTGCCAGGTACGGTAGGTATCCCACAAGGAAAAAACAGTATAGTTTGTAAAATCTTCAGCAGTGTGGGTGTTCTTATCCATTCCCCTGTAGCGGCGGTCCACATCCATAAAGGTGTTTGGCTGGAGATATGCGTGATACATGGCAGTATAGAACACTTCCATTTGTTCGGGGGTTCCACCCTTTACCCTGACCTTACCCAATTCATTGTTCCAGGCCTCAAAGGCTTGCTGGCGGATCTCATCAAAATTCCACCCGGGTATTTCAGCCTTCAGGTTTTTATAGGCTCCTTCATGGTCCACAGCAGAGATGGCGACCTTCACTTCGACCGGTGCATTGTCGGAAGTATCAAAGCCCACAAAGGCCTTCACGTTCAAGCCTTGTGCAAATAACAGATCAGGCTGAAGTGCATCGTCAAGGGCAATGCCTTTTCGCACAATGGGCCTGGAGAATTCCATATGGAAAAACCAGATCATGTCGTTGGCCCAGTTTGTTGAGCGTCGCATCCCGCGAATCTCGGTATCGCTGACAAACTCAATCCAGGAATCGGTCACCCGGTCACGGTGCTGCAGATCGATGATCAGATTGGCCTCAGCGCCCTCCGGGAAGGTGTAGCGGTGGTATCCTACCCGGGTGGTGGCGGTCATTTCGGCCTGCACGCCGGGCTTGTCGAGAAACACGCTGTAATAGCCTGCTTCGGCCTTTTCGTTTTCTTTTTTGAAGGGAGACAGGTAATCGTCGTTGATGAATTTAGGTTCACCCACAACGGGCATCAGCAGGATGTCGCCATAATCGCCGACGCCTGTCCCATTCAGTGCAGTATGGCTAAACCCATAAATCACAGAATCGGAATAATGATACCCGGAAGCTCCGTCCCAGCCGCCGAGGCGGGTGTCGGGACTGAGTTGCACCATCCCGAAAGGAAGCGTGGCACCCGGGAAGGTATGGCCGTGAGCATCCGTCCCGATAAAGGGATTCACATAGGCTGCCGGTTCCTTAAGTTCCTCCTTTTCCTGGCAGGAGGACAGGACTATGACAAATGCAATCAGGACAAGAAAAGGAAAACGCCTGGTCAGGTTGTGTTTGTTTGAAAATTTCATATAGATCTGGGTTTTAGGGATGATTCGCGAATAATGATGTCTACGGGTAGTTTCACTGTTTTCTCGGCTTCCGTAATATTGTTTCCTTCAATCTGCCTCATCAGCAAGTCAAAAGCCACTTCGCTGATCCTTTCAATGGGCTGGGCAATGACGGAGATGGAAGGTCGGGTAAAGCTGAAGAAGCTGACGTCGTCAAAGCCGATGATGGACACCTGGCGGGGAATGTCAATAGACAAATTCCTGAGGTTTTGCATGCATGCAGCTGTCAGGTTGTTGTTCAGGGAAAATATAGCCTCGGGCATATTCCCATCCTGGTAGAAATGCAAAAGTTTTTCCTTGATGGTTTTATCCATTTCCCCGAAAGGGGTGCGAATGATCCAATCCTCCGGGACCTGGGCCCCTTCTTCGGCCAGGGCCGACTGGAACCCCTTGATACGGTCGCTGATGGTTGAGATATGGTCAGGGGTAATGGCTACAACGGCAATCCTTTTAATGCCCTGGTGAAGCAGATGTCTTGCCGCCATACGGGCGCCCCCGAAGTTATCCACGGAAACGTTGGGCGACAGCATATCTTTGAAGGTTCTGTCAATCAATACGTGCGGAAAACCGGCATTTACAAGCTTATCAAAGAACTCAGGATTATCCTGTGAGGTGGAGATAATCAGCCCATCGAGTTTTCGGTCGCGAAGCTGCCTGATCTGTTCTTTTTCCTTGGTCACATCCTCGTCCGTACTTGAAATGATAACTGTATAGCCGTGGCCCCAGGCAAGGTCTTCAATGCTTCGGGCAATGCGGGCATAAAACCTGTTGGAAATATCAGACACGATCAAGCCAATGGTGTTCGTTTTGCCGGTACGGAATCCGCGGGCGAGGACATCGGGTTTGTAATTGAGTTCCCTGATCTTTTCTTTAACCTTTTTCTGGGTTTCAATACTGATGCCATGCTGGTCAGCTTTATCATTCAACACCAGCGACACCAGGGTCTTGGAAACGCCCAGGCTTTTCGCAATGTCATCAATGGTTATTTTCCTTGGCATATAAAGTGAATTAATGCAAAATTAAAAACTAAAACGTTTTAGCCTTCATTTTATTTAAGCTTTTTATGGAGACAGTACAGTATAAGCCTATTAATAATTTAAGAATAAAGCAGCAAAATCATTTAAATCTGACTTACTGAAAAGATCTTTTTTCCGGGTCGTACACAATCCCTTCCAGGGCATATTTACCATCGGGAGAGACAAAAACTGCAGTAAACATCCACTTGACCAGCCTAACCTCAGGGCGTGAAAACTCACCAATGGGCAATTTTATCAATATTTTGTTCCAGCCTTTCTTCAGGAAAACAGGCACAGGAGGCCTGGCTTCCCAGTTTTCATTTCTTAAGGGGATTTCAGAGGATCTGACAGAATGGGTGTTTTTCCAAAGCGGAGGAAGGATTTCCATATCATTTATCCAGATGCGGCTTTGGTAATAATCCCAATTTCCCTGTGGGGGCGGCAGGTCGCTTTCCGACCTGCTGTAATTCTGGAAGCCTGCCAAAAGCCCTGCAGGCTGTGCAAGGGGGGAGTAAACCCAGGAAAAAGCATAGGCCGTATGATTAGGTTCAGGGTCCTGATAAAAGGCAGGGACCAAATCACCCCAGACATGCCTTAAATATATTCCGGCGCCAATGGCCATATGGGTAGAATATTCAGCTCCATCAAAGACATAGCTATCTTTTAATTCCTGTTCAGGGGGGAACACCCGCGACAAATCTCCCTCGTTGGGAAATGGATCGGTAATCCTCCAGAGGACATTGGTCTGACGTACGTAGGGAAAAGGGAGATGGGTGAAGGTAGTTTCCTTAAAGAAAAGCAAGCGCTCTTCAAAGTCCTGAAACAGTTTCAGCTCTTCTTCATTCTGAGGCAATAAATTGACGCCCCGATCGGCAATGTAGTGTTCACCTCCCCCGGCCCAGGCCCTTTCAGCAAGCGTCAGCATTAAAGGATAGAAATTATTCTGGTTCACAATTTCCCTTGCAGACTCCAGTTTCCGGTCATTCCACACAGCCAGAATGGCTCCTGCCATTTGTTGGTTGGATATTGGGAAACCTCCAATACTGCTGTTAAACAAACCAACCAGATCCGAAAAAGTATCGAAATGGTTGATGTAATGATAACGGCTGTCGATGGCAGGTATGCCCTGGTGAAGCTTGCCTCTGAAACTCCATAACTGAAGGAGGTCGATTTCACCTGACAGGTATTCCCAGCCGGGGTTCCAGCTAATCACCTTTTTACCTTTTGCGCGAATGTAATCAACCATTTCGGGTACAAAAGCAGGGTTGGTGAATTCCACTTCATCGGTGCCGATATGGATGTAGGGCAGATCGAAAAAAACCTCACAAATTTCACCCAGGAGCAGTTTGAGCAAGCGCATCCCTACGGGGGATTGCATGTCGGGCCCCAGTGCCCTTGTAAAAGCCCGGCTATGGCCTGGCATATCAATTTCAGGAATCAGCAACACGTTGTGGTCCTGGCAAAACGCAACCATTTCACGGGCTTGCGCTAAGGTGTAATATTCCCCGGGAAAGCGAAGGAAGTTTTCCTCCTCTGTTAATTGCGGAAAGACTTTGCTTTCAAGCCTCCATGCAATGTCCTCTGTCAGGTGCCAGTGAAAGACGTTGATCTTGAACCGGGATAAAAGTCTGATTTGTTTTTTCAGTTCATCTATGGGAATGAAGCCGCGGCTTGTATCGTGCATAAAACCCCGAATGGGAAATGCAGGCCAGTCGGTGATGGAGCATTCCTGAATCCATTGTTCATTCTCCCTCACAACAATGAGCTGATGTAAGGTCTGAATTGCATTGAACACCCCTTTTTGTGTGACCGCCTTTATTGTAATATTTCCATTGGCCACAAGCAAGGAATAAGCTTCTAGCTGGTTAACTGAAGCCCCCATAATGGAATCAAGATATTCGACAGATAGAGTCGCTTCAGCATTTGAATCGAAAATAATACCAGCTTTTGACAACCATAACATAGACCAGGATGTCATTGCTGAATTCTCATAATGGACCGAAGGAATTGGGAATACAGCATTGCCCCACTCAATGGCTTTTGGCTTGGGCAGCAAATGGACTTTTAACAGGTCTTCAGAACCTATAAGAAATAAAGGGTTAAGGAAAAGCAAGACCAGCAGGAAAAGCCATCCAATGCAGGCTGTGTAGGATTTTCGTAAAATGCTTTTCTGGCTCATTTGTAATCTTTCTGTAGTCTTGCCGGTAAAAAAATCCAGGAACATTCGCAAAGTTCCCGGATCATTGGTTATTCCATAGTTTTTGGCAATAATTCGGTTATTTGAATTTTCTGGAAATACAAATTCTTAAACCCTTCATATAAAATGCCGATTGTCTGCTCATCTACCATTGTTATACAGGAATAACCAAAGCCTGAGGCTTCATTCAGCAAAACCTGGTGAGCTTCAGGCCAGGTATTGCCCTCATCCAGGCTAAGTTTGATGGTCATATTGATGCGTTCTGTTTTACTGTTGGGGTTGGAAAAAATAAGTACTCTTTGGCCGGTATCATCCTTGCGGATATTGTGTGCTATGAGGCTTGCCATACAATTTGGTTCAGGCAGGGCGTGGTTTGATGAAGGATGGGGAGTCCAGGTTTTTCCAAGATCCCGGCTGAAGGAAACCGCCCTTCCGTTGTTCTCCCCTTTGTCGTTCCTGTTGAGGTCATCCCGCATATTGATCATCAAGCTGCCATCGGTCAGTTGAACCACCTGGGCCTCAGTGGTATTCGGTTTTGCCCCGCTTCCAATCTGCCAGGTTTGACCCCCATCCTTGCTGTAAACAATGGTAGAATGGCAAGTGTATTGTCCTCCGTCAATGGCTTTCTCCCCGATGTCTTTCTTAAACTGGGCGGGAAAAACCAGGGTTCCGTCTTCAAGGGTAATTCCCCTTCCGGGTCCTGCCAGCAACAATTGCCAATCAGGGTCTTTGATCTGTTCAGTAATATTGATGGGCTCGGACCAGTTTAGCCCGTCATCGGTGCTTTTAACCAGGATAAACTGGCCTGTCTCATCAGGAGCCATGCCCGGACGGGAAGCCCACCAGTTCATTGCATCTATGGAAGCGCCACTAAGCCAGAGGGCTGCAACCCAAATGGTATGGGAAGTATGATCGTACAGTACGCTAGGGTCTCCAATCCCATTAAGGTTTTGAGGTCTTCCGCCCCACTCTCCCATATCCATGATCACTTTCATAGGTTCCCAGCTTTGCCCGCCATCCGTGCTGCGGCTCATCCCCACATCAATGTCTTCCTGCAGGTCCTTGCTGTTGTTGTAGCGAATATCATAAACGGCAATCAAAGTTCCTTCATTGGTGGTGATCAAACCGGGGATCCGGTAAGTGTCACTTCCATCCTGTCCGGCGGAGCGCACCACAATAGCAGGCCTGAACTGAAAGGCTTCCTTCTGTTCCAGCCCCAGAAACTGGTTTTTCCCAAACACGAGCTGAACCTCTTCAAGGGCAAAGCTTTGTTCGAGGGGAGCATCATCAAACAAGGAAAAATCCAGGCTCAGTTTATGCATACCCGTTTCCAGGGGAAGCTTTACATCGAGTTCAATCGTCCCGGCTTTTCCACGAAAAGGGGCATTATAGGCCAGGCCCATTTGCTCCTTTTCAACTTCAAAATTATCAGCTGAATGATTCAAAACAATCCCCTCCAGCATTTCAGGATTGCCCTTCGATCCAAAGACCAGTCTCACTTTGGACAATTCAAGCACTGCCACAGAATCTGCAATCTCAAGGTGAATGGTCACCATAGCCTTGTTCTCCCTTTCCAGGAACAGGGGCGTTTTTTTTATTTCCAGTATTCCTGTTAGGCCTTCGGGTATTTCCATTCGGTTTCCGCAACCACCAAGGGTCAGCAGGAAAAGGGCAATGGCCGGTAAAAATAATCTGTGCGACTTCATATTCAACGATTGGTTTATGTTTCGATTATTTGATTTTTCTGAATTCTTTTAAAGGTTCATAATTATTGTCCTTTTGAAAAACCAGAGAAGGGGTTAATCTATCCGTTGGGATGACAATGCTTCAACTTCTTACCGCTTCCACAGGGACAGGGATCATTCCTTCCGGGCTTACGGGGGTGGGGCACCGCGTCCATATCCCTTATCCTGGCCCATTCCATGACATTTGCAGGAGGTCTTTGTGCCTTCAACTCCTTCACCATAAAATCCATATAGGGTTTAACGTGACTAAAAAAAGCCTTGTAATCACCACAAAGATAACTCAAGCCTTTTTCGCCCGAGGGGGTTTTCATAAAGCGGTGCTTGGGGCAATCGCCATGGCAGGCAAACCTGAAGCTGCATTGCTTGCAATACCTTGTCAGGGTGGCTTTCTTGGCTTGTCCAAAGAGGGTTTGTTGCGTTGATCCCATCATCTGTTGGAGGGGTTTTTCGCTGATATTGCCCAAGAGATGGTCTTTATAAACAAAGTGATCGCACGAATACACATCCCCGTTGTGTTCCATCACGGCAGCGTTTCCGCAGGTTTCAGAGAAGACACATAATCCGGGCGGAGCGCCAAACCAGTTGGCCAAGGCAACATCGAACAACTGGATATAATACTGCCCGACATCCTTGCGCACCCACTCATCAAATATGGCCTTATTAAATTCCCCAAGCTGCCCGGGCTTCAGCGACCAATCAGTCAGCCCGGCCTCATTGGGGAAATCCTGATGCACCAGTTTTTGCCCGATAAAACCTTCCTCCAAGGCTTCCCTTTCCACGATTGGAATGAACTGCAAAAATCGGCTACCAATGCCTTTCAGAAAATGATAAACCTCCAGGGGGAATTCTGCATTTCTCCTGTTAACCACTGAAAGAGTATTAAACTCAACGCGGTGTTTGTTCAGCAATGCAATACCCTGCATCACCTTATCCCAAGTGGGATGCCCCTGCTTGTCTAGGCGGTAGTAGTCGTGGAGGTGTTCAGGCCCATCAATTGAAATCCCAAGCAGGAAGTTGTTGTCGCTAAAGAACTTACACAAGTCATCTGTCAGCAGAGTGCCATTGGTTTGCAGGGAGTTTTCAATCTGCTTTTCACCTGCATATTTCTTTTGGATGGCAAGCGCCTTGCGGAAATATTCCAGGCCAAGCAAGGTGGGCTCCCCGCCTTGCCACACAAAGCTGACCCCAGGCACCTTATGTGCCTCTATATATTGTTTGATAAAGACCTCCAGCAAGTCCCCCTCCAGCTTGAAATGCGCTTTGCCCTGATAGAGGTTTTTCTTTTCCAGGTAATAGCAATAGGTGCAGTCGAGGTTGCACCAAGGCCCAATGGGCTTAAGCATAAGGCTGAATGCGTCGGGAGCTGCCGGAAAAAGAAAATCCATGACCCTAATACTTTAGAATTTGTAAACCCCCGAGGCCGGGATGGTAAAGGGCACCCGTTTCCCGCCCATCAATAATTCACCTTCAGCTCCAGGATTGCCTTTTACACTTCCTTTTTTTACACGCCCTTTCTTCCATTGAAAAGCGAGCTCGAAACCACCCCGTGTTTTCATTCCTGAGACCCTTCCCGAAGGCCAGGCCTCGGGAAGCGCAGGCAATAGGCTGATCATTCCTTCGTGCGACTGGACAATCATTTCGGCCATACCTGCCGCGCCCCCCATATTCCCGTCAAGCTGAAATGGAGGGTGAGCACACAGCAAGTTATTGTAGGTTCCGCCCAGGCTCATATTTTCCTCAGTGGTGCCCACCTGTTTCAGGAGTCGCCTGAGCAGTTTATAGGCTTCATTGCCATTCTGTAGCCTCGCATAGAAGTTTATTTTCCATGCCAACGACCATCCAGTACCTTCCCTGCCCCTTGCTTCCAGGCTGTTCAGTACTGCCTGGGCAAGCTCCGGCGTGTTGTTCATACTGATCTGCCGGCCGGGATGCAAGGCATACAAATGAGAAAGGTGGCGATGTGTGTTGTCGGGGTCATCCACATCTTCAACCCATTCCTGCAACTGCCCCCATCGGCCTATAAGAGGAGGAATGACCAGATCGCGGAAATGGGCATAATGATTAATTTTAGCCTCATCAAGACCCAAAACACCGGCTGCTATGGCACAGTTATTAAAAAGATCCCAGGCGATCTGATGATCCATGGAGGCTCCGGAAGAGATTCCCCCATGTTCGGGAGAAAAGGAAGGAACTGACACCAGGAAGCCGGCTTCATTTTTTGTCAGATAATCTTCCCAGAAAAGGGCGGCTTCTTCCATCAGCGGGAAGGCAGTATTTCTTAGAAAAGACGTGTCCCGGGTAAATTCGAAATGTTCCCAGGCGTGGCGCGTTAGCCAGGCTGCACCAGCAGGGAAATAGCCCCATGGAAGCCCCCAGCCGGGTGAAGTATACCCATAAGCATTGTTCATGGTATTGACCACCCATCCTTTGGTCCCAAAGAAAGCCTCTGCAGCAAGACGTCCCGGAGGCAGCAGTTGTTTCAGGTGGTCAAACAAGGGGGTGTGGCATTCGCTCAGGTTTGCCACTTCAGCAGGCCAATACAGCATCTGCAAATTGATGTTGGTGTGATAATCACAAGCCCAGGGTGGTTCGGTGCTGTTGTTCCATTTCCCCTGCAGGTGCATGGGCATGGTCCCGGACCTGCTGGAGGATATCATCAGGTAGCGAGCATACTGAAGATACAGGACCTCCAAATAATGATCCTCTGCTCCTGTGGCATAACGTGTAAGACGTCGATCGGTGGGAATGTCCACCGCAACAACAGGATTGAATTCTAACTGCAGCCTGTTGAAAAGCCCTTGATAATCCTCCCGATGAATGGCTTCCATAACCAGAAAATCCTTACTTACCAAGGCCTCCAGAACTGGAATGGCTTCATTCAACCAATCGTCATTCTTGTACTCGGGAAAGCGGTTCATATAAGCAGTAAATGCAGTATGCTTCAGGCTCAGACTATTGGCGGAACAAATGACCACTTTACCGTTTTTAAAATCAATCTCACCATCGGTATCGAAAACCACGGAGGTCAAAAATGCAAGACCATTGTCAGCCATGTGGCCGTACAAATTAAACACCCCCGGGAAGAACACCAGACTGTCTACAAGATGGGGGGTTTGTATTTCAAAAGAATAATCCAGACCATCGGGAGCATCATTTTCAAAATGATACACCATGGCTTTCAGAGGGAAGCAACCAAAGTAGGTCCGCTTGTGATGTACGCCATTATTGGAATACAATACCTTCCCTTGACCTGCATTCAGGTTCAGTTCTCTGCGGTAGTCTTCCACCTCCCCCAAACATTCCACCGACACCAGCAAATCGCCCATGGTTTGCTGGGCGCCATAATCCCCAAATTCAAGACCATCCCTGGGATGTGTAATTCCTGTCATCCATTCTTCAGTCAGCCTATAAGCTTCTTCTCGCTCACCTTTCTCCATCAGTTCCCTGATCAAAGGCAGAGATGCGGCAGCACCTTCCTTTAAACCAAAATTGTACAGATTCCCAGAGCCTGGCCCCCCGGCCCAGAGGGTCCCCTCGGAAAACTGCAGGCGCTCTTGATCAGGATCTCCAAAAAACATCACGCCCATATGCCCGTTGCCCAAAGGCAGGGCTTCCGTCATCCAGTCCTGCGCGGGTTCATCATACCACAGCAGCAGGTCCTGAAACTGAGGTTCCCTTTTCAAACAGCCCTGCAGCAGCATGCCTGCCAGAAGGAAAAGAAAAGTTAATCTTATGGATTTGAGGTACTTCATATAATTCAGGTTTCTTTTGCTGGCATAATATCCGGATGATTATCTTCTCTGCCTTTCTCCAAAATCGCGTTGCTGTTCTTCCACCTCTTTCAACCTCAACTTGTTTAACTCCTGTTTCAGGGTTTCAATTTCTCTGAGGAGATCTTCATCCCCTCTCTGAAAGATTTCCTCTGGTGATACTCCGGTGTCATCCAATCTTTCGGCATCTTCTTCCCAAAATACCAGGGGCAGGTTTGGTGAAACGCTCAAGAATTCAATTTCCGCACTCAGGGGCATATGAGTCCCTTCAGGGATCACCCTAGCCCTTACCTTTATGGTCCCTGCGGCGGCAGTAGACTGTATAAGGGCTGTGGCGGTTCCCCACTCCACAGGAACAGGATTGATCAGGGGATGGTTCCCGCCAATCATACGGCCCTCTCCTTCTACTTCAAAATAAACCCGGTAGTTGTTTCTTGCTCTGATCTGACCATCTGCATCTGCAACAGCAGCCACTATAGCAAGGTAGTCAGACCCATCAGCACGGAGGTTAACATTCTCATCATCAAACCATAAAAGTAATCGTGAGGGTCTCCTTGCAGGTTTAATCCTATGGGTCGCCACCACTTGCCCGTCAATCAGGCCTTCGGCCAGCATAAACGATTCTTCGTGGCGGTCATTCATCGCCAAAGCCTTTTCCTGCATAAAATCCCAGGCATCCTCAAACACAATGACAGGCGAAGGCATCCCCTGCCTGCTCTTATCCTTGAGGTAGGTATGCGTTTGCCCATTTTCAAAAACCTTCAGTCTCACTTCATCGCAATTCGAGAATACGGTGACATCGGGTGATGAGAAAGGTGACATTTCGTGAGCGATGTAAACCATTGGCCCACTCTCACTGATGGGATGGGTTTCCCTTGGATCCCGCTGCGACATGAACAAATAATAGGAATATTTCGGCTGACGAAAGCCATCGAGGATGCCTCCGTAGAAGGGGTCGGGATGATACCCGCGGTTGTGGTCAAAGGGATGCCAAAGACAACCCCCAATATGTTGCGGAGGGGTCTTATGCAGCAATTCCAGACTGGTATACTTGTAAGGAGGATTGGCATAATGCCTGGCTTGAATCAACATGGGGTCCTCTCCCCATTCCCGTTTCACCCTACTGGGAGAATTGTGTGAGTTCCAGTCATCCACATTATCGCCCCATTCCCGGGTGAAATAGTTCTTGTTCTCATCTATATGGGAAATGGCCCAGCTGGCATCCCCTCCGGCTGGATGACCATATAATACGGGAAAATATTCATTTCCCCTGGCCTCAGCGTCACAAACTGTATAACAATAGGGAAAAGGATACTCGGCAAGAACAATGTCCTGGGTATTTTTGGCAAAATGTTCAGGATACCAGGTTTCATTGAGTACAGGCTCCCAAAGGATGACCGAAGGATGGTTGCGGTCGCGCCTGACCATATTCCGTATATCCTGATAGATCCGCTGCTCAAAAACGGGTTCTTCACTCCAGAACTGCCATCCAGGCGTGTTTACGATTACAAACAGGCCCAGCTCATCGCAAGCATCCATAAATGCGGGGTCTTGCGGATAATGGGCGTTACGAATGATCTTTAGCCCTGCATCCCTCAATTTTTTCGCATCACGCCAATGAGTGGCATTGGGCACTGCATTTCCCACCAGGGCAAAGTCCTGGTGACGGTTGGCACCAATCAGGGGTTTACCGTAAGGCTTACCGTTCAGCCATAACCCATCCTTGCCCTTGAATTCAATGCTCCTTATCCCCAGCCGGCGCATATAGCCATCCACGATGTTTCCTTGCCTGTCCTTCAGAGTGACAAAGAGATGATAAAGATTGGGAGATTCGGGTGTCCAAAGCTCGGGGTTCCCGATAAAAAGTTTACGCGAAAAGTGCCTGCTTTCTCCCTTGTTTACCCTTAGGTTTTGAATTGCTGCAGACACCCTTCTCCCATCTATTGTTTTTAGTTCATATTCTACTAAACCGCTGAAATTCTGCTGGTCTTCATTCTTTATGTGCAATTGAAGCAGAATATTAGCCTGCTGTTCCGTAACCTCTTCAAAAGCGACAAACAAACCTCCACCGGCTTTAATATCTACATCATTGGGATCCGTTATATAAACCTTCTGATGGGCTATCAGCCAGCAATCGCGGTAAATGCCCCCAAAATAGGCAAAGTCAAGCAAATCCTGCGACTTCCCGGGGGGATAGTTGGGGTCATCGGAATTATCAGCCCATACGGCTAAGACATTTACTCCACTAGGATTAATATGGTCCGTAATATCCACGATCGCCGGGAGGTAACCACCAAAGTTTTCTTTCAGCAAATGGCCGTTCAGGTAAATTCTCGACTTACCCATGATGGCCTCAAAATGCACAAAAAGCTTTTTGCCCCTTATCCCTTCAGGAAGATCAAAATACTTTCGGTACCATACCTCTCCCTGGTAATTGATCCCTCCACTGGCTTGGACGGGCAATACTTCAATCCCATGCGGAACAGAAACTACCTGCCATTCTGAGTCATCCAGGTCAACGGACTCCCCATGCTCTTTAGGTCCTTTATGGAATCGCCAGGCAACGTTCAACGAAAACACCTCCCGTCCTGTTCCCTCTACCTGGTAGAAGCCTGCAGTGCTGAACCGAGGCTGATGATCGTTTCCAAAGGCACACTGCATCCCCAAAAGCGATACAATCAGTGAAAGGAGGAAGAAACGCTTAAACTGCCTTTTTCCTTTCACTTTTCCGGTCTTCTCAATAAATTTGGTTGCGCTCATAATTCAAACCCAATTGTTATTCGTTCCTGAGAACCACCGCCCCTGGTTCTGAAAACAGAGCCCGTATGTCCTTTTCTGAATCAAAACCCTGTTCAAACTTATTATCCTCAATCAACACCCTCTTAACCTTTTCAAAAAGAAAAACATGCTGGTTCCAGTGGAAAGGCTCGTAATCCCGGTTTTTAAAAATGATATTGTTCCGAAATACAAGGTTTTCGGTTGAGCGGGCATACAATACTGGCTGGTCAAAAGTCTCAAACCTGTTGTTTTCAATCACTATCCCCGAATGAAAAAATGCCTCCTGTTTTTCAAGCTCAGGAATTACAGGGAAAATAGAAATGATGGCGTTGGTGAACTGATAATAAGCCGTAAGGTTGTTCCTGAACGTATTGTTCCTGATGAGGACGTCCCGGCAGGCACCCGTTTCATACCAGCCATTAGCATCCCCGCAAAGCAGGATGGCCGTACCGTGTGAATGATCAAACAGGTTTTCCTCGCAGACCACTTTTTTTGGCGTGCTGAACAAGGCCCCTCTGGCGCGGTTGTTCCTGACTGTGTTGTGGCTGAACACCACTTCAGGTGTCCACGTAAGGTTTTCCACAACCATTGATTCTTCCACAAAAAAGATGCCGGGCAAGGGATTTTCAAAGGTTATTTTAAACATTTTAGCACCTTCAATTTGGTCGTGCTGGAAGGGTTCAATGGTCTGAATCCTGTTCAAGGCGCCCTTGATTTCCATGGTGTTGGAAACAAGGAACTGGACGGAATCACCCGGCATTCCCCATTCAAAGCCCCAGCTTTGTGAGTGCATGTATGCAGCAACAAGAGTATGCTCATCCAATACTTCAATGGTTTTCAGGTAGGTTCCGTGCACATTGATGGCGTCATCTGCCATACCCTCATACAGCCCATTAATGGAAATGATTTCCCCTTTACAGCCAGAAAAATGCGTGGCATCGGCCTGGGTAGTAAAACAACGCCTGTCACCTTCTTTCAGTGAAACAGAGAACCCATCCAGGTAAATATTCTCGCTCATTTGTGCCAACAGCCCCATCCCTTCAGCGTAATGTACCTTCACATTATCAAAGCGGGTGTTGAGGCTTTGGCTGACAAAAATGCCCGGGGTAGGCCGGTAATAAGTCCTTAGAACGAATTGCTCTCCACTTTGCGTTTCATTCAGTTGCCATTCATAAACCTTCAGGAAATTGGGCGACACCTCCTCCACTTTTTCCGGATTAAACTCTAAATCGCGCCGCAGGTAGGTCAGCCTGCCATCCGCAGAAAAAGCCATAGCCTGATGGGGCTGCAACTCAAATTTTGGACCCTCAAGCCAAAGTTTCCCTCCTTCAATGCGATAATCACCGTGTGGGTAAAGTTCACCAATAAAATAACCTTGTTTAGGATGAACTTCAAGGACATTAAGCTGCCGAAGATGGGGCACTTCATAGTCAATGGAAAAATTTCTGAATGTAATGTTTTGCGAACCAATCACCGAAAAGGGAATCATCCTTCCGTGAAAAATGAACTCCGATCCCTGACCGTCGATGACTACATTTTTCAAATGCTCCAGGGGAAAAACCACCTTACGCTCATCTTCGTGATCGTGGTTTGAGATGTAATAATTTCTGGAAGGAGCTGTTCCCGCATAGAAATCATAACGTCCCTCCGGAAATCTTATCACAAGCCTTCTTGACCCTTTATATTTTCCAAGAAACTCCAGCATCTTCATTACCGCAGGGTTTGCGTCTTCTCCCGAATTTACCCTTGTCCCGAAATCCTCAAATGATTTCACTTGGGGTCCCTTGCAGGAAAAACATATGATCAGGAGGAACAGGACAAACAAGAAGAAGCCATTGCTACAGATATTCCTATCACTTACCCGGGTTTTAAAATAATGCATGACATTCAATGATCAGAATATTACTCATTTTATATAAGGTTTAACCATCACCTAGTGATGACGCCAAGTTCACCCACCGAGACCCATGGCTCGCCATAAATCCCCTGGTGGCTTACAAAACGGAAGTACCTAGCCTGATGTTTTTCACCAAACAGGACCCTTTGCGTTGAAGGGTTATTGATCATATTGCCAAATGCACCCTGATCAATAACCCGTTCCCATTGCTTGCCATCCCTGCTGATATCATAAGAATACAACAAAACGGTACCACTGTAATTTCCATCCGTTCTGGGCACATAGGTGAAGCCCATTATTAAAAGCTCTTCACCCAAGTCCACAGTGATCGAATGGGGATGTTCCTTCACTTCTCCGCCCCAGGGAGTATGCCACATGGTGGCCTTATCGCTATCGATGGCATACCCGGCAGGAAATGCGGAATGCCCTTCACTGGCTTCCATCACGTTCCATTTGGAGGGGCTGATATCAAAGGTTTCTGTAATCACACTTCCTGCCACTTGGAAATCGTTTATGAAAGCCCTTGCCTTTACTATGCCCGGACCAGGGAAAAGAAAGGAGTTCTCATACCGTTTAGAAGTGGCGAACGGTTCACTGCCATCAAGGGTATAGGTAATGACAGGGAATTCTGTCTCTGAATGAATGCTTACCAGTCCTTCTTTATTTCTGGTTATAACAGGATCGGACAAGATCTCGGGGCTAAGATAAAGCCCGAAACCAGAAATCAGGGCATCGTGTCTTGCCCCCGCAATGACCAATCTTACCTGATCAGTTTTGACTGGCGAAATCTTGATCAATCGCTTGTAGCCAATGGTGGTTCCAGATGCAATTTTTTCCCAATGCCCGTTTACCATAGCTTCAATCAAAAACTGCTCAACCCTTTGCCCGTTTGCAATGTATTCTTTAAGTTCAATGACATCAAAGGTTTGATCTTCCGGCAAACTGAATTCAATTATTCCAGGGAAATCCTTAACTGTCCAGTAGGTTTTTGCATTGCCATCAGTCAAGGCACTTCCTTTGCGATTACCAGGCATGGCTTCTTTCAGAAGGTTGACTGAAAAAGCTGCCTTCACCCATTCCCCAAACTCACTAAGCTGGGCTGAATCCTTTTTATGGATCAGACCCCGTTGGTCGGGAGGCACGTTCAATAATAGCAATGCATTCATCCCCACTGAATTGAAGTATATATCAACCAGTTTTGCCAGCGATTTCACCCGCCCATTTTCTGCTTCGTGATAAAACCAGCTGGGGCGAATGGAAACGTCCACCTCTGCGGGATACCAGAACAATCGGTCAGCCTTTTCAATCAGTTCCCTGCTGCCCAGGTCTCCACTCATTGCATCAATACCCAAACCTTGATTGATGGCAACCATTTCAGGGCGTCCACCAGGGGCCAGGGCCGTTACGCTCCATTCGGTCGGTCTGCCATACCCGGATTCGGTGCCTACCCAGCGAATATCTTCACCCTGGATGGCCACCACGGCCCGGGGCTGCAGGCTGTCAATAACGGCAAAATAGGAAGCCCAGTCATATTCCTGGCGCTTTCCGTTGGGCCCTTCCCCGCAAGCCCCGTCAAACCACACCTCGTCCACTCGGCCATACCAACTCAGCAGTTCAGTGAGTTGTTGCCTGAATAAGGCATTGTAACGGGGCGAATCGCCATAGGATGGGGCATTTCTGTCCCATGGTGAAAGATAGACGCCAAACTTTAGCCCCAGGGAATCACAGGCCTCCTTCACTTCCCTAACCAGGTCGCCTTTCCCATCCCGCCAGGGGGATGCTTTAACGGAATGCTCGGTGGTCTCCGTGGGCCAAAGACAAAATCCATCGTGATGTTTTGCTGTCAGGATAACCATCTTCATCCCTCCATCCTTTAAAACCTGCGCCCATTGCAGGGCATCCAGCTCCGTAGGATTAAATTGCTCAGGTGTTTCAGTGCCATCTCCCCATTCACGCCCGACAAAGGTATTGATGCCGAAATGAATGAAGGCAGTCATTTCAAGCTCCTGCCAGGCCAGTTGCTCAGGCGTGGGAATTACATGGGCGGCCATAAAAACCTTCTCATCCAGGGTAGTGGTATTATCAAAAATCACCACCTTCTCATGATATGTTTCGCCCTGGCAAGCAGCCAGGGCAATGGTCAACAGAGCTAAAAGGTTTGCCCGCAGGCCTGATTGCTTTATCATCCCTTAATATTGAATTTGTTGTATGGAAGTGGGCCCCACAAATAGCTCCTCGTTAAGCTGATCAAGGATGGGTTCCTCAATGCCTTGCAATTTCTTTTGCCAGGTCTTGAGCATTTCAAACACCAACACTTCATTCTCACCCTGCCTCAGCCAGGGTGCAGGAATGTACAAAGTTTGCTGTGGACCCACCTGCCAGTAACGCCCAATGTGATGGCCGTTGACCCATACACTGCCCTTGCCAAAATCACGCATATCCAAATAAGTGTCGGCAACTTCCTCAAGGGTGAATGCTCCCTTCCTTAAAACCGGCCATTCATAGGCTTGTCCTTCAATGGACTCAGCAGCAAAGGAATAATCATCCGGGTGATTAAAAGGATATCCGTATATCTCCCAACCCCTAATCTCAGCTCCATCAAAAAATACTGCTTCAGTGATCCCTTTTCGGTTGTCAGTAAGGAAGGTACCAAAATTGATCCGGCCAAGGTTTTCAATGAAAAGTGACAACCTTGCTCCACCTTGTGGAACGGACAAGAAAATGGAATCCAGCTCAGTTCGCCGATCCACAATTCCAATTCGTTTTCCGTCCAACAAAACGATCCCGTAATCACGCAGTTCCTTGATCTTCAACCAGCCTTCGCCTTCAGGAAGGCTGGTTTCATAAAGTACATAGCCGTATCCCTGGTCAATATCCTCAAAACTCAGGGGCTTTTCACTGCGGATAGGCTGCGGCCTATGCTGCTCAAAAAAACTAACCTCGTCAAGCTTAAAAGGCTGTATGGCCATGGAAGGCTTCAGCTCAGGAACATCGGGAATGTAATAGCCTTCGGGCGCATATTTTTTCACCAATTCGCGATATGCAAAGAACTTGTGCGTGGGGTTCCCTGCTTCGTTGATGGGTGCATCGTAATCGTAGCTCTGGGTCTGCGACTGGAAAGGCATATAGGTATCATAATTGGCTCCGTTCATAAACCCGAAGTTTGAGCCCCCGTGCGACATATACATGTTGAGGGAAATTCCGTAATGAAAAATGGAATCCAGGTGCTGGGTGAAGGCTTCCACCGAAGAAGTATGGTGCTTCTTTCCCCAGACATCAAACCAGGCAGGGTACCATTCCGATACAAAATAGGGTCCTCCCCCGTTGATGCGGTCTTGAGTAGCAATGACTTCCTGGGGCTTCACCCCTCCGTTCACAGCAGCATAGGTTCCCGGGAGATGCCCTGCATCAATGGTGGACGGGGGGTCGCAAGTAAACAAGGCACAGCTGAACCCCGCTTCAAGAAAGATATCGCGGTTCAAGGCCAGGTATTCCTTGTCATCCCCGTAAAAGCCATACTCGTTTTCAATCTGCACCATGATGATCGGCCCCCCGTTTTCTATCAGCAGGGGCGTAAGCTGGTTGGCCACCTCATGAACATAGTTGCGGTAGGCATCAATGAAACGCGGGTCTTTGCTGCGCACCTTCAGGTCTTCTTCCTTCAGCAACCACCAGGGATAGCCCCCAAACTCCCATTCAGCACAGACATAGGGACTGGGCCTGAGCATCACCCAAAGTCCCTCCTGTTGCGCCAGGCGAACGAATTCGGCAATGTCGGCGTTGCCTTCAAAATAATACTGACCGGGATAAGGCTCGTGGACGTTCCAGAACATATAAATACTGATGGCATTCATTCCCATTGCCCTGACCATCTGAAGCCGGTCCTGCCAGTATTCACGGGGAATACGTGAAGGATGGATCTCGCCAGAAAAAAACATCACGGGTTCTTCATTCAGCAGGAATTGCCCGCCAGCAATGCGAAAAGTGTTCCTGGACTCCTCCTGGCATCCAAACATAAGACTTACCATAAACATGGCTAAAACTGCAAGTATTCTTCCAAAAACTTTCATAGGAACAGTTGGTTTCAATTTCCTTTAAAAAGAATCCTATTTACTCTACAATAATCTCGCTAACAAACAACCAGGAAGGCTGGCCTTCACCCGAGTGTCCCGGAGGACAAACCCCCTGATTCTTCACCGTAACCCTCACAAAACGTACATTATCAGCAGGCTTCTGAGTGGAATACACTTCCACGAAACGTTCAGCAAGGTTAATGTCCGTTTCGTTCTCCACCCTTTCCAGTAGTTCAAATACCTCGCCGTCCGTTGACACCTCAAAGGACACCCATTGCGGTAGGAATATCCAGGATCCGCTGGTATGAAGGGCATCCACCGAAATGAGGTGCACACTGGTGGGCGCTCCAAGGTCAAGGGTAGCCACCAAATCAACCCCGCGATAACCCTTCCAGTTGCCATCCACATAGCTTCTCGTGCCTGTGATGCCGTTCACCAGGGTATATTCACCTTGACCGTCATAATTGGGACTATTGGGATATTCGGCTGAGATTGTTCCGGCAAAAGCCTTATGGAGCAAATAATCCCGCTTCATGATCTGAGCGCTTGACTTTCCATCAATGAATACCGCTGCTTGTACGGTTGTCGTTTCCTTGATTTCAAAAGGTTCCTTATAGACAGTGGAGTTCGCATCCGGCTCTGAACCATCCAGAGTATAGCGGATCTCTGGCTCAAATACTTCACTTTCAAGGCCGATCATCAGCGACTTATGCTCCAGGTTCACCTCTGGAACTGCTTTCACCTGGAAGGCGCTCATCGAATAATTGAGGCCCTGCTTCTCGTATCGTGCATACTGAGCCTGCATCCTGCGGGAGAAGTCACCCCAGTCGCGGTATTCTTTTTGCGACCAGACCACTTCTGCCAATGCAGAAAGCCGTGGGAATGCCATATACTCCACGTGGGAAGATACGGGCATAAACTCTCCCCAGTGATTGGCCTGTGCCCCAAGGATGTGTTTGGCTTCCTCTTCATTGAGTTCTACAGGAATGGGTTCATAAGTGTAAACCTTTTTCAGCGTGTTATTGCCGCCAAAGGCCGTTGGTTCAATATCAGGATCTCCCTGGTAGTGGTCGAAATAAAGGGGGCTACCGGGGGACATAATCACATCGTGTCCCATCTTTGCGGCTTCAATCCCGCCTGCTTCTCCCCTCCAAGACATCACGGTGGCATTGGGCGCCAAGCCGCCTTCCAAAATCTCATCCCAGCCAATGATACGGCGGCCATGCGCATTGAGGAACTCCTCTACCCTGTGAATGAAATAACTCTGCAGTTCTTCTTCATTGGCAAGGCCTTCCTCACGGATACGCGCCTGGCATTTGGGGCAAACCTTCCAGTTGGATTTGTCCGCCTCGTCTCCCCCGATATGGATGTAGGAGGAAGGAAACAAATCCATCACCTCGGTCAACACATTCTCCAGGAACTCAAAAGTTCCATCGTTGCCGGCGCAAAAAATATGGGTAATGGGCCAAACGCCCCCCGTAGCAACGCCCACATTTTCACCTGTACATGAAAACTCGGGATAGGCTGCCAGGGCCGCCATGGCGTGGGCTGGCATCTCAATTTCAGGGATGACTGCGACGTTGCGCTCGGCTGCATATGCCACCAGGGCCCTTACCTCCTCCTGGGTGTAAAAGCCACCATAGGTGGAATTTTCTGGGTCATTTACTACGGGGCGGGCATCCCAGTGCAAATGCGACATATCAACGCGCCAGGCACCCACCTCGGTGAGTTTAGGGTATTGCTTGATCTCCAGCCGCCAGCCCTGATCATCTGTCAGGTGCCAGTGAAACACATTGAGTTTGTGCATTGCCAGCTGATCAATGACCTTATAAATAAATTCAATGGGATGGAAATGACGCGCCACATCCAGGTGCATTCCCCTGTGCCTGAAACGGGGATAATCCTTTATGTTGAGCCCGGGCAGTTTGCCATCAGGCATGGTACTCAAAACCTGGTAAAGGGTTTGAACCCCGTACAGGATCCCGGCTGGCTTATTGGCATTTATTTTAATTCCATTTGGGTTGATTTCAAGCAGATACCCTTCCTCGCCCAATTCTTCATCTATGTCGGCGTTCAAAAAAAACATAATGCTGCCTCCTTCCAATGAGCCTTCCGTAAATGTGGGTCGCAGTTCAAATCCAAGATAGTCAGTCCAAATTTTGGAGGCAATACCCGCAATTTCTGCAAGACTTTGGTCCGAATACAAAATCGGTGTACCTGATCTTATTTTAAACCCTCCCGAGACCTCTTCCATCTCCACAGGTTTGGGTATGAGGCTTATTTCAGTTTGTTTGGGCTGGGGGTTGCACGAAAGCAACATACTGCCCATCAGCACGATGGCAAAAAAACCTGATCTATTCATAGTTTTCAATTTTAAAGGTCCAGGCATATTGTCCCGGCATTTCGTTATACTTCACTTTGCTTACATCAATTTTCAACTGCCCCTCTTCATACGTCCAGGGCAGCAAACCTTCCCTGCCTAACAACGAAATTCGGGTACCGGGCAAAGGTTCCTTTACGGGAAGCACCAATACATCGTCAGGCCACTCCAGGCTGATGGCATATACATTGCCGTGATTGGCGGTATAGACCAAGTACTGCTTCATTGAGCGGTATTCCCCGTGAAGGCCATCACCTTCCGTAATATTCAACCCTGTAAACAAATTTTTTTGAGGTATTACCTCCCTGCTTAGTGAAGGGCTCTCCCACTGAAGGCTGATCCTGGCTTCCTGCAGCCTTTCATGAAATTCAACCTTGATAGGATATTTTTTGCCTTTTTGCAATTGGATCCTTCCTTCCTTCAAACGTGCTTCTCTTTCCCGCATGGCTTCCGACTGGCTGCCTTCAGCCTGTTGATCCCAGAGATCGAGCACCAGTTCACCATCAACATAAAGCCGCATTCCCTCGTCGGCTTCGGCAAGAAATTGGTATTCCTCACTGTAATCAGCCTGAATGAAACCTGTCCAGCTTGCTGTGAAATGATCTTCGGCAATCCCTTCCACAGGTGAATTGCGCACCCAATTGAAATCAATCTGCGGGTCCATGCGCTCCACCAACACCTCTCGCTCCTCCCCTGTCCTGATCCAGGACTCAGAGGCGTATATAGCTTCTTCGTTCACCCCTATCCATTCACCCAATTGCTCCAGGCGTTCCTGTTGCAAGAGCGGAATCTTACCGTCGGCAGCGGGGCCCACGTTGATGGTGATGCCACCCCCGTTGGCAACTGCCCGGACAAAGAAATGGATCAACTCCTCAGGGCTCATGTAAGCATCCAACTTCTCGTTACGGTTCAGTCCAAAGCTTCGCCCCAGTCCGCGAACCTCTGCCCAGGGCCTGTCGGTCTTGATGCTGCCTGAGCTGTATTCAGGGGTTATGAAGCCGATGTCAGCACCGTGCCCCCAGCGGTCGTTAACAATGGCATCCGGTCCCACCAGGTTGTAATACCAGGCGATAAGCTCGCGGGCATGCCAGTCCTCTGCCGAGTGAAACCACTCTCCATCCGTAAAAAGGACCTGGGGCTTGTAGGTCCTGATCACTTCTTTGAACTGAGGGATCATGTGCTGTTCAATATATGTGTGAATGGAATCGTGAGGGTCAATATACCACTGATGCAAGGGGTTATTCCATTCAGGCAGGGAGAAATATAGCCCCAAACGGATATCCCTTTTGCGTACAGCCTCAGCCACTTCGCCCACAACATCCCTGTGCGGGCCCACGTCCACGCTGTTCCAGCCGGGCGCATATTCACTGGGCCACAGGCAATAGCCGTCGTGATGCTTGCTAACAAGGATGATGTATTTTGCCCCGGCTTTCTCAAAGATCCCGGCCCATTCCTCGGCATCAAACAATTCTCCCTTCAGCAATGGGGCAAAATCTTCATATTCGAAGTCCTCACCCCAGTTATTCTTCATGAAGTCAATTCGGTTCTGGGCGCCTGCCTGCAATCCCCGCAGGTACCACTCACCATAAGATTCAGCACCTCCGTAGGAAGGCACCGAATACACCCCCCAATGGATAAATATCCCAAGTTTGGCATCCCTGAACCATTGCGGATAAGGCCTTGATCGAAGCGACTCCCAGGTCGCCTCAACAGCTTGCGCCTGAACCCTGACAGGATTAATTTCAGCAATAAAAAAGGCAAGGATCGCCACTAAAATATTCAGTTTTTTCATTCCTAAGGCAAGTGGTTTTATAATTAATTAGATATATAATTCAATACAACTCAAAAGCCAAAGCCGGCAAAAGGATTTCACCGGCTTAAGCTTCATGAAAGGAGGTTCTAAAGTTCCCTCAACTTGATGTTTTTGTACCAAACATCGTCGCCGTGGTCCTGTAAGCCTATGTAACCTTCCTGGGCAATTTCTGCCCAGTCAGGATTGTATGCAGGAAACTTGCTGTTAGCCACCATTTCGTTCCATTCCGGAGTCCACAAATGGTATTCAACCACTTTTTCGCCATTAAGCCAGTGTTCTACCAGACCTTTGTAAACCAAGATACGGGTCTGATTCCACTCACCCACAGGTTTCACCTTATTCTGGTCCACACCGATCATGTCATACAGGGCACCAGCACTGTGCAATCCTTCACGGCCATCAGGATGGGTGGTGTTGTCCAACACCTGGTACTCGGGGGCAGTATGCCAGATTACCATATCTGGCCTTTCCTGTGCAAGGTATAAAATACCGCTGTTGCCCCCGGGAGAGATTTTCCACTCAAGCGACAGCTCAAAATTGGAAAACTTTTCATCATAAATGATGTCGCCACCTTCCAGGCCACCGGCTTCTCCCCTACCTGAACTAAAACAACGAAGCATGCCATCGGCCACTTCCCATCCTGTTGGAAAAAAGTCCTTGTTATAGCCACGCCATTTCCCGGGAGTCTCCCCGTCGAACAGCAGCATCCAGCCATCGGCAATTTCCGCTTCGCTCAGGGTGTTGTCCACCACA